>ERZ1023650.12-NODE-12-length-57207-cov-11.376417_pt1 | contig 57207 bp, 75 predicted proteins | sample MGYA00380337_ERZ1023650 | MGnify/ENA primary metagenome ERZ1023650 (study PRJEB33179, sample SAMN07449042) | human gut metagenome | biome: Human-gut; feature: Human associated habitat; material: Faeces | host: Homo sapiens | place: India:Kasaragod | collected...
CCCCCCCCCCCCCCCCGGCCCCCCCCCCCCCCCCCCGCCCCCCCCCCCCGCCCCCCCCCCGTCTTGTCTTTGCTGGGTGGTCTTGTACGGGCTGGAGGGTCTCGGACTGTCTTGTACGGTCTTGTACGGTCTCGTACGGTCTGGATGGTTTCGTACGGTCTGGATGGTCTCGTATGGTCTTGTATGGTCTCGTACGGTCTCGTATGGTCTGGATGTTGTCCCACTCCATCACGTTACACACATTATAGTAAATCACAGATTTTAGAGTTTTTGCAGCGGTGCCCACTCCTGACTGCTCATTATAGATCTTATAAGAAATCACAGATATTAGGGATTTGTAAACAAATTAAAAAATAACGTATATGTTTTGTTTTGATATGTTAAATAATAACTTATATATATTTTTTATTGCGAAAAAATTTGGAAGAAGAAAATTTATACATTACCTTTGCAACTGTAAACAAAAACAAATACTTTAAGATTATGAAAACAATGTATCTAATTGAACATTACGCTATCAACCGTAAGAACGGTGCATGGTCGCTTATAGGTTATTCTCGTGTTGACTATCGCGAGAAAAACCTGGTTATGAAGTCAGTGAAAAAACAGGGCTATAAGTATGATAGAAGCGAGAAGGCTTATATCCTGGAGACGGATCCAGTTGAGTTCAGCTTCGACAAGGCCGTCACTGTTAAGTCTTATAATATAAATTAACCTCTTTAACACTTTATAGATTATGGCACGTATTACAAAAAAACAGGAGTTCGACGAGCTTTCAAAGTGCGGCTGTGCTTTCCTTCAGACTAACAATTATGGCGGTTATTGTATCGTTATAGACGATGGCGGGGAATGGGTATTATGGCGCGACTGCACAAGCAGAAACGAACATACGGCACAAAGATGGCAGCGCATTAAATACACTTGCCCGCGTGATCCTGAAACCGAATTGCGCCCGTATTTAACGATATACGGCAGACGCTATTATATGAACGACTTTATCCACGTCGCTTAAACCATACCAGGGAGGCTCCGACCTTCCCTATTATAAACCACATATAAAATCACCAACATTTTAAATACTATAGATTATGAGTACACCGAATTTTGCATTAAAAAACGCTTCACGCTATTTCGTTTTTGGTATGCCTGTATATTACACACAGGAGGAAATTGACGAGTACGAGCTCGATCAAGAGCTTTTAGGCGAATATGACGAGCTGAGTACAGAAATACATCATGATGACGACAAAAAGAATGTAGCCTCAGATTTGAAGGCTAAGGGATGGCACGATATAGAGGAGTGTGACGGGGATCGCAGCTACCCTACTACTCTATTCTCAGAGAAAACCGTGTCTGCCAGGTGCGGCGACAATTCTATAGACATTACCATTCAAGCCGGCTGCACGTCTGGCTATTACGAGGCAGCCAATTTCGATTGGTTTGTAAATATCAAGACCTGCAGAAAGGTAGACTATTATTACGAGACGTGTGATTATGATTACAACGACTTGACAGCCGACGACGTGATTCGCGACGATTGGTACGACAACAAAGGACTCAGCAAGATTCACGCTGCACACATCATCCGTAAAATAGAATCTATTATAGACGACTTGAAAAACGAGGCTGAGCTTGCCTTCTCAATGTATTGCGACGAAGAAATGTACTGCGCCTATCAATGCTGCAACGGTGAAGCCGGCTACAACAGAACGGGCAAGCGCCTGTGGCAAGAAGTGGAAGAACAGAAGAAGAAAACAGCATAAAACAATATTATTATGGCACCAACTATCACAATATCACGCACAACGGGCATACGCGCCCTTCTGTCGGCGTTATTTGTCGTTTTCGTGCTACTCGCCAATCGTATGATCAAGAACGCCTTGGCAGCCTTAAAAACGGTCTGCCAGTGGCTCCGGACTCAGCACAGCTTTTATAATCAGGATGGCGATCCCATTAAGTGCTCTGGCTGGCAGTTCGTAGGTTACAACATCATTGCAGCAGTAGTGGTACTTTTACTTTGTATTGAGTATTAAATACGCCTTATTATAGGTAGATAAAAACATCACAACATTTTAAACTTTTACAGATTATGGCAAAGATAGCATTATTCAATGTGACTAATGATAAACAGTATATACCCCAGCGTCGCGACATGTTCAACGAGGCACGATGGAAGGAGGCGAAGCGACTCCTGGCACAGGCCCTGAAACTGACGAGCAAGGAGGCGGGCAGATATACGTCGCGCTTCCTCCAGGATAGAATGGTAGGTGGGGACTTCCCCGTACCTTCTGGAGGCTACCACAACGGTATCACATGTATTGCCAACAGCGGCGAACACAGACAGCAGCGAGGCGAGTTCACGGTGTACGATATTATAGGCAGCTCGTATATTTACGAGTCTTCTACAGGCGACATGTGTATTGCTAACATCCCAGAGGATGGCGAAACGGAGTATTATCGCATAGCCGTATTGTCCTATTAAATCATCATAAAAATGGATATTATGGCAAAGATAAGTTATAAGGAAAAGGAAGGAATGACCGTTTATCGTGTTGACAGAAAAATAGTGTGTTTCCGCACAGGCAAAACCTATTGCATTGGCAAACCATCTGATCGTACTACATTTGGTTCGGAGGTTATTTCTTAAGAAAAAGCACATGAACGTTGCATGAAAATATGCCAGAATCTTGTGGACGCTATTATGCAATTTCATAATCCATTAGCACACGCATAAAATTAAAAACTCTTTATAGAACACTTAAAAAATTGAGAATATTATGTATCAGATATTTGTTGAAGCGAAAAATCTTATTTGTAACGATGGCGAGGTGTGGCTGTGGAAGTCTGAAAGTCTGGATGGCGTGCGCCACTTTGCCACAAAGGAGGATGCACAAAAGTATATAGACCTGCATCATCAGTTTAGCCGCGAGAGTGGCAGCGAGGAAGAAGCCTACAGCATCGGTACGGAGGCGAACTTTATGGCGGCTGCAAAAAAGTATGAAGCCGATAAGAAGGCCAACGAGGTTAAGGAGTATTGCAAGCACGTGGACGCATTGATAGAGCGACGACAGCTTGAAATAAAAGCCCTGGACGGACTTATTCAGGTGTGCCGAAAGTTTGAAGGAAAGGTCCTGAATAAACGCTTCCACGATGCCGTGAAGGAGGCGACGGGCTTTTATAGTTCGTTCTCGGAATCACGCTTCGAGTTGAATGTTTATACTTATGGATGCGTTATTGATTATCGCCCAAACGTCTCAATATCCGCAGATTGGAGCCACGGGTATAACCGCTACACCGGTAAAAAGAAGGACGTGAATCCGAACGATTGGCAGTGGAATACAGGAGACCGCCTGGAGGCTGAAAAAGCGGTTGTTGTTGTAGAATATTATAAAAACATCCGACTCTCTCAAATCGAGAGTCTGAAGGCATCAAAGAAGAAGTATTCGGTATACTTAAAGTTAGCACGAAAAGCAGAAGCGATCATGAAGGAGATGGAAGGCTACGACTACACTATTCGCGAGTTTGCCAAAGAGAAGGCATTAAGCCAGTATAGCCACCACTCCTACTTCTGGAAGGGCTATTAAATCATCATTCAAGGGCTGTACCTGGCAGCAGGGCAGCCTCTATTATAGAACATCTAAAAAAATAAGAAGTTATGAAAAGACAAGATATAGAGAATCTGAAAGTGGCATGTATGAATGCTGAAATCGACATAAATAACTGGTATCGCCATGTTGGCCAAATAGCCAAGGTCCCCATGAAAGTGGTATTCCAGGGCACAATGTTAAACTTTGTAGTTGATGCCGATAATGTTGACGAGGCGAAGGAAAAATTGTTTCAGATGTTGAAAAAAAAGATTCTCACGTCGCTTTGCTTCGTCCCCCACTCGCAAGACTCTTGAAGCCCCATCACTTGAGGCGCAGCGACATCTTCTTTTTTGGAAAGATCATATGGACCTGTATGATGTGATAAAGACCTACAGTGATTTGTGTGCGCTTATTCCTCAATATCCTGGCAGTTATTGCACAAAGAAGGAAAAAACCGCTTACGACAAGGCTAACAATGCAGCAGGGCGATTTTACCGCATCCACAACCTAAATGTGATAAAGGGCTACAAGCTCAGCGAACTCATGTGGCAGTATAAAAAAGTGCCTACAGCTTGGATCAAGGCATACAAGGCGAAGAAGGTTGCATAAACTACGGGCTGCATGCAGCCCTATTATAGAACATTAAAAATTTTGAGAATATCATGGATAAAAAGAAATATATAGACGTATTGACCGAACAGGCAAACAAGCACAGCAGACCGCAGGAAATGGCTCTCAGTGACTTCTGCGACTACCTTATAGAGTTCTTCAGTATTGAAGCATTCAAGGCTGGCACCGTTGAATACAGTCAGCACGTTTTGAGCTGCACACGGAAAAATCCAGACTTTGCCGGTCTCACTTTCCGGTGGCTCGACGATGTGGCAACAGCGATGGAGCATGGCGAGTGGCTGGACGTGTTTGGCATACTGTATGAAGAGATGTATTTGAGTCGTGGCAAAGCATCGAAGACAGGGCAGTTCTTCACGCCTCAGAGCATTTCGGACCTCATGTCACGGATTAGCACACTGGGAGCCGGCGACCATGGCAAGGTGAACGACTGCGCAGCAGGTAGCGGACGTCTGCTCCTGGCTCACTACATGGAGAAGAGCAAGCTGGACCATTTGGCGGGCCGTCGCTTTGAGTATGTGGCACAAGACAGCGATCCTATTGCTTGCAATATGTGCGCCCTGAACTTTATGGTACATGGCATGTACGGCCGTGTGGAGTGTCGCGACACATTGCGCATGACGGAGCCGACCGTAGTATATGTCATTAACGAAGTGAAATATCCGTTTAACACGCCTTATTATAGCGTGAGAATGATATTAGCGGAAAATTTGAAATAAGGTATCACGGGGCATTTTGCCCCTATTATAGAACATTAAAAATACTAAGGATTATGGAAAAGATATTTGTGAACGAGACTGTAGGAAAATTGCAAAGTTTTGTTGGCTTTTATGATTCGATATGGAGCCCAGATGATGATATATATTATGAGTGCGTAGAAGAAAATCTGAAGGAGGATGTTGATTTTACCTTCGACTATAAGCAGTATCAGAACGACATTTGCAAAGCATATACGGAGGTGTGGGCATTGTGGATGCAGGAGTTTATTAGTGACGATATAGAACTGGAGTTCTTAGAGGTTCACAGTCCACGATACTACAATTTCGAAAATGATTCTTGTCGAGTCAAAATTCGCTTGACACAGGCTGCGGAGGATGCTATTATAGCCAAGATAGGAAAACACCGTGATCAGATTGCTAAGTGGATAAAGGAGAACCACACAAGCTATGATGGCTTCAGTTCCAATCTATCCAACGACATCGACCAATGGCCACGCCTCCTGTTCGATGATAACGAGACTTTCCAGCCTGCCTATCTCTTTTGTATGCTCTATTATATTGTTAAGGCAGAATATATGGCGACAGGCGAAACAGAAAGTCTTGAATACGAAGTATACGGTCGCATACGTGAAGATATTAGTGTAACATCATATATGAAGGACATTAAAAAAATTGCTTAATTATATGAAAACATCCAGCACAATTCATTCCTTTCTGCTCAGTCAGCAGGAAGGGCAGACGCTCCTCACGGCTCAGGAATATCCCTGGAGCGTGCTGCAGGTGATACCCACCACTCCGGCAGACTTCGACCGCATAGTGGCAGCTCTCAGGGAGCGAGGCATGGTAGCCCATCACGACACCGACCGCACATTCTGCATCATCCATCTGGCAAGCGGCGACCACGACGGGAAACATCCAGAACGGCACATTGCCATCACTCAGGACAATTACAAGCAGGTAATAGAGGAGCTGAAGGACACGATGGCACAGGCGGCAGTGTGGTATAAGACGAATATATTATATAACCTGTAAACAATAGAAAATTATGAAACGAGTATATGTACTGAACACTTGCAACGAATGGAAATCGCACAGCTCATTTAGTCTTTACGGCATTTGGGCTTCTTCAAAGGCTGGCACTCGCCGTCTTGTCAATGCCCTTATTAAGGGTATTAAAAACGACTACTTCTCGTATGAAGATAATAGTATGGATATTGAGGAACAAATCGAAAGTCTGCGCACGGACGCAAAAGAAGATTGCAATAGTTTCTATCAGCTTTTGCAGAGCAAGCTGATTTACGGAGCAATCAGTTTGGAAGAGATCAGATAGTATTCTATAACCCTTTAAAAACGACAGTATTATGAATTTACAAAAAGAAACGATTACTATTGAAATATTTCATAACAATATATATGCCTACAATGCTATCTATAAAGCTATTTCTGATGCAACTTTACGACAGGCTGATAACTATCACGTTAAGACAAGGGTTATTACGGCAGTGGAGAGTTGCAAGGCTAAATAAATATCCCATACCCTTTCCCGCGCCCGGCAAGGCCCTTTGTGAAGGTTCGACCCCTTCGGCGGGATCTTAATAATCATAATCTAAGTATTTTTTGTTTTCCGGCTGCTGCGGTCCGCGAGGATAGCGGCAGCTTTTTGAATTTTGAATTAGGAATGTTGAGTTTTGAATTGTGCGCCGTGGGCGCATTAGGAATTACTCAAATGCCAGAATTATTCATAGGAAATGTAAAGAAATAATAAAATACGCATTAATATATAATTTATGCGTCATTTATTTTGCGATTTCAAATATAATCGCTACCTTTGCATCAGATAAAAGAAACAACTAATTTAAACCCTAAGAACTGGCGGCAACAGCAATTCGGCATTAAGGTTATGACAACTACGATAGAAGAGATTGCAAGCGAGAATGGCTTGGAATTGATAGAGACTACAGCCGAAAGAAGTGGTTATCCTCGTGGCTTGCAGAAGGCTATCATTGGCTTCGATACATTCGATGAAGCGGAGAAATTGGCTAAGGAGTATGGTCTTGATATTGAAATCTTCACCAAGCGCGACGGCTGGAACTTCTGGTATAGAACTGGGGACAAAGCCTGGGAACCGTTCGAGCGTTCGGCTGACGAGTATGGCGACGATTATCATAAGTATTCTAAGGAGGACTTCGATGACTTCTATGAGAACGAGGTGCAGCCGTTTGTTGCAGACTTTGACAGCTTCGAGCAGTTGCGCTCATTCCTGAACAACATGGAGCACGTGAAGGACGAGATTGAGAATGCCGAAGACGACGAGATTGTAATCGCTCGTACCGATGGATATTGCGAGACCATTAAGGCAAAGACAATGGAGTATGAGTATGACACACATCATTACGCCATCGGCTTGGTCGACCGTAACTACGAAATAGATTAATTTTTATAAAACTATATAATAAACACCGATTTTCAGCCCTACCGCATCACGGTAAGCGGAACGATATGAAAAAATCAGATATTAAGACATTGGACGACTTGAAGGAGTACTTGACTGAATATTGCAAGGAGAATCCTGAAGACGATTGTTGCGAGCTTGTGCGCGGTATATGTGAGGAGAACGGTTGGATATACACCGGCGATTCTGTCCTTAATTATGAGGATGAGGATTTTGCCACCGATGGTGAGGATCTGCTTTCGCTCATGTCGGATGGTTGGCATATATTCCAGGGCAACGGAGTGGATATGGATTATAAAGGTCGAGACATCACCGTTAGAGAGGATGCTGAGAATTACTACGTTGACTTCTGCACAGGACTTGGCGAAGGTATTTACCCCAAGGCCGATTGGGATTTGGCTCCGGCTATCGACGATCAGGCGAATATATATATGGAGAATAAGTAATCACGTTTTAGCCCTACCGCATAACGGCAAGCGGAACAATATGACAAGAAACGAAGTATTAGCTTTGATTAAGCAGGCTGAGAAGAATATGAGCGGTGAGAACGCGGATTTCGTTGTTACCGACGAGATTAGAATTGACGACACAGCGCATTTGTATTTTTTTGAGAACGACTCTTGCAAGGCAGCGGCTGTAGGCTACGAGAGCGGCGAGTTGTTCGTTATGCGTGATTGGCAGGAGCCTTCACGCCCTGAGACCGTTGAGGAGATAGCCGACTACGACTGGTGTACCATCGACTGGCAGGATGCCATTGTATTTGACGGCTTGCCAAGAACGTTATAAATTATGTACGAGATTATAGACGTTACGCGAGACTACCTCTTTGTCCGCCTCCGTCTGCGCGATGTACAGACGGGTGTGACAAGAGACTGGAGGTATTGGGACGACCTGGAGGAGTGGCTGTGCAAGGAGCACGGCGTGAAGGATCTGAAAGGTCTCATTATAGACAAGCTGCCCGATTATGGGGATTGGGTGGAACAGGGAAATACAAATAAAACATTTTAGCCCTACCGCAACACGGCAAGCGGGAATCTTATGGTAGATTTATCAAAGTTGCAGAAAAGCATTTATGATTGCGTTTTCGCATACAACTATAGGCTTTTCTTGGCAAGAGAGAGCGATATTCAAGAAACAATTGATGGCGCAATTCTGAGGAGAGGTGGGTATTTTATTATGCCAGGAAAGGGTAAGCCTCTTTCAGAGCCGAAAGCAGATAAACGTTATTCTACGAAAGAAATATTTTACTATTTCCATGCAGATGGCAAGCCTATGAGAATAAGGTGTGAGGATGGTGACATAATTATACTAAAAATGAAAAGCGATTTCTATCGGGGTAGCTTTGCAAGAAAGATGTATAATCTCGAATACGGCGACCATACGGAGCTCATTGATATAACTTACAACATAATCAACAAATGCCAAGTTTATAAAGCTCCACTGAGTATTCCAAAGAGTAAAGAACACGGACAAATAGAAGCTTTTTTAGCTATTGACAAATATGGAAACCAGGCCTATTTAAAAAGAACTGTCCCTTTACGCGGTAACGAGTTCGTTCGCTTCGAAGAGATAGACGAAGATGGTTTCAAAAGGTTTTGTAAATAAAAAAGCCCGACCTAAGCCGGGCTACGCGAGCCATCTGGCTCGAATCTACCATAGTAGAAATTAGCTCTTTTGTGAGCGTTTGAATCCACAGGCTGATGCCTGACTGTCAACGGAAGTTGTTTTTTTATTTCTATTCCATGAAGGTACGATTAAAAAGCCTCCGAAGACAGGTGCAAATATAAGAATTAAAACGGTATAGACAAAGAAATTGGCTGTATTATTAACATTTATTATGTTATAGAATTTCTAAAATATCAAGATTATGAAAGCAGTAAATTTTTTGAATACGATAAAACGTGCAAATGAGGAGTTCGGATTTGAGATTGATGTCTCTGACACCTTAGAATCCTTACAGTGTGATGCCGAGCAAGTTCTATTGAAGAATGTAAAGGAACCTGAAGGATTTGTTGACGGTTACAAACTGTCTGAAGAAGGCGATTCAGGTTCCCTTCTGTTCGCTGATGAAGATGACAGCGAGTGTATAGACGTTCCCGTCTTCCTTTCGGATGATTGGCGAGATAGAAAATACTATAGAGGGAAAGAAATAGACAACTGTGGTAATCTTGCTTTTTTCCTTGTGGATTATACAGAAGTCAAGACTGGTGATTATCTTTTAGCTGCAAGAATTGTAGATTGTCATGCGAAGGTTGTCGGATTGTTGATGAAAATTGACGTTGATTTGGATTTTTAAATCATCTTTGTATATGAAGAAAGATAATATAAAACAGCAGATCCGCGAGTCTGCAACGAAAGTATGCCAGGCGTTGAACGCTCTGCAAGATATTGAGAGACAGTTTGACGATAATCTGGTAGACGAGAACGGAAAGAACGTGGAACCCGAATACTACGCTTTGCGTAATGCTATTGCGTCGGTGAAGTCGGCATACGAGGACATCAAGGACGTTTAAATTGATATTGTCATGGCAGAACAGATTAGAGTATGGAAGTCGAAGAACCTGCGCTCTACTTATATGCTTGTATATCGAGACGAGCTGACGGGGAGGCTGCGTGTCACTCGGATGGACGGAAGGAAATGCGACAACGAAAAGGGCCTAATAAACATTTATAATATGTTTGGTGGTGGTCTTTTGGCTGCTTGCAGGGACATGGGCAACGATGTTGCTGAGATACGCGCTGCCGTGGATCGTGAGATAGCCGAGGAGACGGCACAGCGCGAGCGTGAGGAGCTTCGCCTGAAAGTGGAAGCCGAAGCTAAGGTGAAGGCTTTACAGGAGGCTCAGGAGATTAGGGCTGCGCTTGCCGGCACGAAGGACAGCGTATGTGTCAAGCCTATTGAGGTGTTGCAGCGGTACGACCTCTTAGAGGAACATCTGGAACAGCTGAAGCCTGGCGAGTATGTCGTTTGCATCAATTATAAGAAGAAAGGCGTTGTGGAGCTGCGCACGAAAGCACGAACAACCGACCATCTGAAGGTGTTGGCAAAGGTGACGAAGGAGGAGAAGAATACAAAAGCTGCTTTACATCGTTTTGCCGTGAAGGTGCGCGAAACGTATCAGTCGGGCATTGTTATCATCGGCAAGACTCACGCCATTCAGGGCTTCGGCAAGCGTATTGTGGATGCTGCTCCCTGTATCAAGGAGAGTCAGAACACTTATTATTCATCGTCTGCGCCACGTCAGTATTACGACAAGAACACGCTCGTATATATGAAGTTGGAGCAGATAGAGGAGAGGGACAAATAAAACATTTACATTATAGACTATGGCAGAAAACAGTAAAACGACGAGATCGGCAGGCAGACCTGCCATCGGTGGCAATAGAAGACAGTACGTAGTGACTGACGACGTACATGAGTGGATAATGGCGCATGGTGGCGGCAAGTATATTACAGATACCATGCGCTGTGTGCGCGTTACAAGCGGAGGCAAAGGTGCTGTGACAGATTATGCGATGTGCATTCTTCGCGCTGCAACTTGCTTCGATTTTGAGGTAGACCTTACCGAGCCTTATGCTGACTTAGGATTGAAGGCCCGCGACATGATATTGTCGGAGGTAAAAGAGCCTGAGACATATCATGTGTACAAGGAAGGGACGTGGAAAGATGGCGTTTTCTGCAATAACATTGGCTCCCTTGTTATTAGCTCACCATTAGAATGCCCTGAAGACGAAAGTAAGCGACGTTATTACAGACCGTCGGGAAGCTTCGGGGATTATAAGCGTATTCCTTACAAGTGGGTGAAGGCGGGTGACTATTGCTTGGTAAATCGGTATATCGACGACAAAGCACGAGTCGTAGGCGTATTGGCGCAAGTAGAGAAGTGAAAATAAATAATAACAATAATAAAAACAAAGTATTATGGCAACAAAGAAAGTTTATCCGTTTATTCATGCAAAACAATGCGGCGAAGGTATTGAAGACAACTCAAATGTAGTGTTCGATGCTCGCGAGGTAGAGAGTTATAGCTTTTATTCGCGTGAAGACGATGACGACATAGAAGAAGATGATGCTGTGACAGTCTGTTTCAAGTCGGGAAAGGAAATGAATTTGTATTTGAATCTCGATCAGGAAGTATATCCAGGCGACGACTTGATTACGGCTATCGATATGGTGCAGTATTCTCACTTCTGGCACGACAACGAGGATTCTACTCCTAACGAGAACGAGGATTAACACAACAAGAATAACATTTTAAATACTTTATAGACTATGAAAATAATTGAGAATTTTGAGGATTATCGCGCTTTGGTGGACGAGATGAAGGTGTATGACTACAACTATTTCCAGCTGAACATGCAGTCTATCAGCGACGAGAGATATGACGAGTTGTATTTCGCCTTGCAGGAGTATGAGGAGGCGCATCCCGACGAGGTGCTGAAGGACTCGTCTACCCAGCATTGCTACAGCGAGAACGGCAACGGCAAGCGCACGGTGGCACGCCGCACGGCCTGTCTCTCGATGAAGAAGCTTCATGATGCAAAGGCGGTGGTGAAATACCTGAGAGCGCAGCAGAGAGCTGCCAACATCAACGGCAAGGGAGCGAAGGTGGATGTGGAGTGGAAGTTTGACGGCGAGACCGTAAGCCTTGTGTATCGTCGCGGTGCGTTATCTGAAGCGACCTATGGACACGGCAAGGAGCTGTATGGTATCGACTGCCTGGAGCACATGAAGTATGTGAATGGCGTTGAGGGATATGTGGAGCAATGGAAGGACGAGGACCGTGTGGAACTGAGAGGCGAGGTGATTATCTCGCTTGAAGAGTTCGCTCGTTATAGCAAGGCAGGTAAGTCGCCAAGATCCACAAGCAACGGCATTATGTCGAAGAAGGAGGCTGTGCCGTCGGAGTGCATCCATCTGGAGTTTCATCCCTTCCGCCTGATAGCCGACGGGGTAACATTGCATTATTATGCGATGGACGAGCTGGCTTATAGAGGTTTCCTCACTTGCGGTTTCGTGGAGCAGATAGACCTTGGCAAGAGCGACGACGAGTTGACGCAGGACGTGGAGCGCATAGTATGCACGGCTGAGCTGGAGCGCGAAAAGCTGCCCTACCCTACCGACGGACTTGTCTTCAAATTTGACAACTACGACTATTACGACCGCATAGGCTATACTGACCATGACGCAAAGTACAACTGTGCGTTTAAGTTTCGTCCCGTATTCAAGGCCGTAACCACATATCGCGGCCACCATACCACGATAGGCGAGAAGACGGGCAAGGTGACGTATGTTGCCGACTTTGACGAGGTGGAAATGAACGGACACCGTTTTGCACATGCCAACTGTGGAAGCGAGAAGACCTTCAACCAGAAGGACCTTGTGCCGGGCTGCAAGATAGAGGTCAGCTTGCACGGCGACGTTATCGTGTGCGTGGATGGCAAGGTGGAGGATGAGCCTGAGATTAATCAGAGTCAGGAGCCGGAAGTAGAGCCTTGCGTTATAGAGTCTGAGATTAATCAGAACCAGGAGCTGGAAGCAGAGCCGGAACCTATACCCCAGCCGAAGCCGAAGCGCAAGCGTAACTATCCCCAGGTAGGCGAGCCGACGCTACGAGCGGAACGCGAGGACACGTCGGAAAGTGAAGACAAGGGCATGAGCGTGAAGACGGTGTTGGCGGGTGTACTGGCGGTGCTGATGGCTGTGTCAACGGGAGTCGTGATGTTGGCGTTTGCGGGCGCTGCGGTGTTCTTAATGCCGATGTTGGGAGGAATGCGGGAGTGAGTTTTAACCGCAGAATACGCAGAAGTCGCGGAATTTTCGAGTGTAATGTATATCAAAATATTTCTGTGTATTCTGCGTTTTCTGCGGTTCTTATAATCATTATTAAGTATAAACATTATGACAGTAGAAGAGTATATTGACAACTTGAAGGTTATTGCGAAAAACGCCGGAGCAGCGAAAACTGGCGTGGAGATTGAAACTGAGGACGGATATTTAATCAGTATCTATGTAACAAAGAGACAAAATAAAAAGTAGTGTAATTTGTGAAAAATCAGAAATTCGAGATTCGCATTGTCGTAGGTGACGATGACGAGAAAGTGGGAGTGCACATGGTAGTATGGAAGGACGGAAAACTCATAGATTTAAGTTTGCTTAAAGCCGAGAGCCTAATACAGATATATGTGGTTCTGAAGTGCGCGTTGGCAGCTTTTTCGAGTCGCTATCTCGATAAGATGAAGAAACAAGGAGTTAGATCCGAAGGGGAGAATAGCGGGATTGTGAATTAAAGTAATTAGAAAAGCATTTTTAATCTTTTAAAACTTTATAGAATTATGGCAGAAACAGAGAAATTTTCAAAGAGTCAGATTGCAACATTGAAGCACATCCAGAAGAAAGGTTTTGCGGGGTATCGACGTGTGGATGGAAAACCAGCTTGTCCGGAACTGGAGGAACTCGTGGAAGCAGGGTATCTTGAGACGTGGTATCAGAGTATGTTCGGCGAGGACGTGTACAAGCTGACGGAGAAGGGCGAAAACCTGGTAAGGTCGCTTGTAGGGTAAAATCCGTTGAAACGGTTGAATCCGATGTTAAAGAAAGGTCGGGTTCATCCGTTTCTTTTTATGATTGGCGTGTGGACATAACAGTAAATGACGAATTGGACTGATAATGAGGAGAGTGGATTTACACTATTACATAAATCCACAAAACCACAAATCAACATTCGTGTTTTTCCATAGATACACAAACACATCCACACATAAATCCATAAACGCATACATAAACTAACCAATAAATCAAGACATAAATCAATACATAAAGTAACAAACAAAGAAACCAATACATACATAAATACACACATCAATAAATAAACAAATAAAGAAATGAACAAACGAATAAAGAAAACAATCAATAAAGAAATAAATCAACAAATAAATGTGCGTGGATGTTTGGATATGTCGGTTTTAATTCTTAAATTTGCAACGTGTTGCAGAAACGATGTTTTCTGCATACATGAATAGATATTATTAACATTTAAATACTTTTACAGAATATGGAAAGACTCAGAGAAGTGCTTGCCTTTGTAAATCATAAAGGCGGTGTAGGCAAGACAACAACAGTGCAGAGCCTGGCAGCAGGTTTGCGTCGTTTTGGTAAGGGTAAGTTCGGTGAGAATGCCGATGGACGCAAACGATTACCACGTGTGCTAATAATCGACCTCGACCCTCAGGCGTGCGCCTCGTTCCTCTTCGGATGGAGTGAGACCCAGAATGTAGGCAAGCCTACCGTTTACGACGCTTTGGTACAACAGAGCAATCTGCCCGTCTATCAGGTACGCGAGGGCGTTTACCTCGCTCCGGCTGCTGCACAGCTCATATCCATTGAACCGTTCCTAAATCAGCGTGCCGTGCCTCGCAAGGTGCTTTGCAAGTTGCTTGCCAAGCCTCTGAACGAAATGGCAGGCACCGAACTGGCAGACGAAGGCGTAAATACCGTCGTGGATGCCTTCGACTATGTGCTTATAGACTGTCCTCCGGCTATGTCGTTGCTCACATACAATGCACTTACGGCAGCCACAAGCGTGGTGTTGCCCGTGCAGCTTGAAGTGTTGGCAACAAAAGGTATTGCCGAAATCATCAACGCTATAGAGGAAACACGTGAGGATCTTAATCCCGACCTTGACATTCGCGGTTTGCTGATGGTTATGAGCAACGACCAGACTAATGCCACAAAGGAGTTTAAGGCATACCTTGGCGATAAGTATCAGGACTATATGTTTGATGCTTACACACGCCGCGACACCAAGATGGTGGAAGCCCAGGCTATGCGAGAAGACATCTTTACTTATGCACCATATTGTAGGGTAGGGCAGGACTACGAGCGTTTTACCAAGGAGATAATCAACAGTTTCACTTTTTAATATTTTATAGGGTATGGCAAGAGAAATGAAGAAGCGAGTTGCGCATTTTGGTCTGGAAAATTCAGACGCTATAGACGAGAACGAGCGCATCTTGGAGGCGGGTAGACAACAGCGTAAGGAGAACAGGGAGAACAAGGAGAGTAGGGAAGCGGCAGCGAGTGCTGCCACTGCTCCGACCTCAGACGCTCTGGGTACAGACAAGCCGACTGCTTCTACAACAACAACCGAGATACCTACAAATGTAGCAAATCAGCCGGCAACCACATCATTCAGCAACAATGTTGTAATGAACATGCGCAAGCCGAAAGGCAAGAAGACCGAGAACGGCATTACTATCTACGTGCCGATGAAATATTACGAGCGCATTGCCCTAATGAAAATGCGCACGGGTGTACCAATCAAGGATTTGGCGTTACAGGCAGTGATAGAGTTCTTGGATAGAAACAAGTAAGGTGAAATTCTACTAAATCCTTTTACCAAGTCACTACAAAAGTGTGCTGTTTTGGTTTTATAATACCTACGGATTTGTTTACCAAAACCTACGGATTTGTTTACTTAAACCTACGGATTTGTTTACCAACTCCTACGTTTTTGTTTACCTTACTGTAGGTAACTGACTGATAATCAATACGCTCAAAATTCCTTAATATAATATAATTATAAACTATAGATTTTTCGTTTTTGAAAGAATAAAATAATAGTTTATGTTATATTATATTAAGAGAATTTGGAGGAGTTGAAAATCAACGAGTTAGAGCATACGAAGTAAACAAAAACGTAGGAGTTGGTAAACAAATCCGTAGGTGTTGGTACATAAAAACGTAGGTTTAAGTACATAAAAACGTAGGTTATGGCAAAGAAAGCGAAAAAAGAAGATAAAGAAGGAAAACTTCAGCTTGCCTTGAACGAATTGCGCTGGATAAATACACCTGTCAATTATACATCATACGCTAAAAGCTATTCTCTCATACAACAGGACGTTATGTTGTTGGTAAGTGGACGACTGCAAAAACATTTTGCCAAGTTCTTGAACGAACATCGTTATTTAAGCAAGGAGCGGCCGAATGGAGGCATCACGAAAGAAGACCTGTTGAAGATGGGACCGATATGTTTGCGTCTGGCTGATTTCGGAATAGACAGCAGCCATTATGACGAGTCGGTAAAGGTGATAAATCAAATGAAGAAGATAGAGTTTCATCTTCCACGTTTCGATCCAGAGACAGGACTTAGAAAAGGTGAGGACTACATGCCAATCTTCAGTAAGATTTTTATCCCGAAGAACTTCACATCACGAGAAGGAGAATATTTAAACTATTCGGGAGACGGAGATACAAAGATAGACGAGGACGGACAGGAAGTACGCAAGTTTCGACGTGACGGATATATTGAGGTCACGATAAATATAGAGGTTGCAAAAGCCGTGTTTGACATGACGGACGGATATTTCAATCATCTTGAACGAATAGCCTATTTCTGCAATTCGGCTTACACATCGCGTCTTTATCTCCTGTTGATGAAGTATGCAAGCAAAGGTCAGATGCACCCAGTAATAGATTATCGAGAGCTGAAGGAAGCATTGGGTATGTTTAAGGTTGATGTGGAAAAGAGTGAACAACCCGCAAAGGTTGTTACTACCGAGAAATATCAGAAATTCTCACAGTTCCGCAAACAGGTGTTAGATGTGGCGCGTGGCGACATGGAACGACTATGTGAGGAAAATAAGATAGAGATAATGCTCTCGTGCATCGACCCAGAAAAAAAAGGTTACGAGCCTATTTATAGAGGCAGCGCAAAACGAGGCAATCCTGAAAAAATAAAGTTTCACATTAAGCGCACGCCGTTGGGTGTGGCGCGAGATTTGGAGCTGCATCGTGGTTCGTCAGAAAAGCGTTTGTGCACCAAGCTGATGTCGTTATACCCTACACTCGACGAAGAACGGCTCAAGACGTTTGTTGCTGATGTTCCCGAAGACCTTTGGAACGAATTCAAGGCGTATGCCTATAATAGCGTGCCTCAGGCAGTGGAGCAGCCGCATAGATGGAGTGGCACGATGGAGGACTCCGTGTTTTACATTATGGAGCAATGGATAAAGCAGCATAGCGCGAAGGCCGAGGCACAGCAACAGACTTTTGCCTTTGCTGAAGTCGAGGAAGTGAAACCAGGTGAAAAAGAGTGGCAGATGTATTTGCGCTTGATAGATAAGCAACTTGCGTCCGACTTGAGCAAAGTTAGGTACCTATCGTTTAAGGATGGTGCTGTATGTCTGGGCGTGGAGAATAAATCTCAAGTAGAAATGATAGAAGAGCATTTTGTCGATGTTGCCGTTTTGTCCCATGCGCAGAAATGCGCCGTTAAGATATTCGGCAAGAAAATTTCCCTGAACTATAAGATTGTAAAACAATAAACATTCACACCGCTTACCCTTCCCAATGGTAGGCGGTGTTTTATTTTGTCCTGTTGGTATCAGCGATTTTTTCTAAATTTGCACGCAGAAACCAACAAGACATATATATGGGAAAAATCAGAAACATTCTGTTATGGCTTATGGCTGTAATCATGCTCTTCGGGTGTGCTGCTTCGCGGAAGACGGAAGGTAGCAGGAGCGAGGAGCGACGGGACAGTACGGTTGTAGCCATTACGGATAGCGTAAAGAAAACGGAGGGGAAGACCGACAGCACCTTGTCTATTACCACGGACGAGAGTCATACGTCCGGCACTACAAGCGAGAAGGGTAGGGGAGAGGAGACCGTCCAGGAGCGAGTGACCGAGAGCACGGATGCTCAAGGCAACAAGACCACCACCACCGACCGCACGATACACCGTAAGGGCGACTATGAGCGCAATAGTTCTTACGAGGAACATTTCAAGCATCTGGAATCGACCATATCACGTATGCAGCATACGATAGACAGCCTTGTGTTGAGCAACAGGCTGAATGTGGGTACCCACTGGGCAAAGAAGGACAGCACGAATGTGACGAAGGAGAAGAACACAAAAGAGATAAAAGACACTTCTTTTGAAGACTTTATGTGGAAAGCCATGAAGGAACTTGCATTCTGGGCTTTTGTATTATTATATATATTAGGACTATTATCATGGCTAAAAGACAAGACAGAGGAATGGTTGAACTCTCGGAACAGCCGGAAGTGACGCTACAGGACTTCGTTATCCCTGCCAAGATAGAGGCGTTCTGCGAGAAATACAAGCCTCTCGACCATTGGCGTGAAGATTGCGACATGTTTACCGACTATCAGCTTCGCTCGTACTTCAAGGCAGTAGTATGTCCGTTGGGCGATCCGCTGGCATTGTACCTTCAGGAGTTGGCTGTGAGAGGCTTTAAGATGAAGGACGATGAATGCGGAGAGCCAGTCATCTACGCTGCGCTACGATGAATTTTGAATTAGGAGTTAGGAGCTAAGAATTGGTCGCCTTTGGCGATTTTGATTTATTTAGTTTTGAATTTACAACCATAAAAAATTATAGACATGAAGAAACCGCATTATTTTTACAAAGTGAGTGCCGACACAAAGATGGGAGGCGACCTCAAGGAGTTTTTTTATCGCTGTAACTCGGCAATGAATACAGCACGTGAGTGGGCTCAGAAGCAGGGTGCAGAACACTATTACGAGTCGCCAGAAGGCATGGCAGGTGGAGTGGGAGCCGTGGAGTTTGCCGACACCACTGCGCGTGACGGATGGGATAGAAAGGAGACACCCGATGGACGCGTGTTGTTTTTCCCTATGGAAGGCACAGACTTGGAAAAGGAAATGGCAGCACTGCCCGTTGTGAGCGAAACCGAGCTGATAAGCATACTCAGTTTGCAGCCGCGGCGCAGTCCGAAAGATAATACGCCCATGCCTATGAGCTTCGGCGACAGAACACCCATCGTGTTCTTGCATCAAGGCTTCTGGTATGCCGATGTTCCGTATGTAAGCGCCGACATGACGCTAACGAATATAGAAGAAAAAGAGTTTTACCGTCGCAGGATGGCAGCGATAAACGAACATAAATAAGTAGTAGATCATAAGTGGTTAATAATTAGGTTTTAGTTTAGATTAGTTTTTTTTTGCGTTACCCGTCCGTGATGGATAGGTAACGCTTTTTTTGTATGTCAATCACGTGTAGGATGGTCAGCGACCATATAGCCATCGTTCATGCCCATGTTCATATTGGCGTTATGTTTCGCTTCGTTTAGCATACGAGTGAGATTAGCTATCTGTTTTTGTTGCTCGGCAATAACATCGAGCAGACGATGCTGCTGTGTCATGTGCCTATTCTCTAATGCCACGATAGCCGCAAGGTTAGCGTCACTGATATTGTCAGTTATAGGCAGACTCGTATTTCCCTTCTCGCCTACAGCGTTGCTGGCAGTAGGCTTTGCAGTCTCTTGCGTATCATCAGCTTCTCTCGGCTTCATAACAACGCCAGGCACTACTGATGGGGTAATGCGTACATCAAGAGGGTTGAGCATAGAGCGTTCTCCGTGCTGACGTTCCTCCGTGCCACTTGCGTAGCCTTGTATTGGTTCAAGAATATCGTTAGGTGTAGGCATGCCAGGCACAACAGCTCCGTCTGCGCCCGCATCTACATCGCGGAAGAAAGCAGATAGAGGAATTTGGAACGTGTTACAGAGTCGTAGCATACTGATGACGGGCATCGGCCCCTCACATCTTATCCACGCCTTAAAACGATTGTTAGACTTGGCGCCGAGAGCTTGCAGAATCTCACCTTTGGGGATGTCTGGGTTAGCATCGAGCCATTCATTAAGAAACGAGAAATTGTATTGGTACATCATAGTGATAAGTGTTAATGTAGAACCTTTAATTATTAAAAAATGCAAAAGAATTAATTTAATCAATAGTAAGTATTGACAATTTCAATTTTAAGAATTATATTTGCATCAAATTTAAGAAATAAGGATTAGATGACCAAGGAAATTGTTGAAAAAATCACAAGATCATACACACCATTGCAGACAGATGACATGTCGGTTGAAGACAAGAAGTCTCTGTATGTGACTTTGGCAAAGAAGGGTTTTACTCTTGCCACTTTCTACCTTCGTTTCTTTCAGAAGGGATTTTCTGAATGGGAGATAGATGGCATCAATGAGTGTAAACGCCAATTCTTACTATTGCCCGACGTGTCGCAGCCATTGTTAGAATATGTGGATGAGAACGACCTACAGATGGTGAAAGGTGATAAGGGGTATCTCTATACCCTGGCGCAGAGCAAAGAGCCCGGTATATTCTATTCTTGCCTAAAGCGTGTGAACGCTGGTATGTGCAACAAGTTTATTGCTTACATGAACGAGCGAGGAATGAGTGCGGCAACCGTGATAAAGCGTTTCACCACCGAGAACTGGAGACCGTGGGAGCAGGAAGGCATACGAAAACTTCTTACTTCTTATACAACTAACGAATAATTATAAATACACTAAAATATGCTTGATATTACGCTTGATTTTGAGACTTGTTCTCTGACTCCTACCGCGGCTGTAATGTCGATTGGTGCCGTGGCATGGAAGCGAGATAGCGAGAAATCTCCTTTTTATAATCTGAAAGATGGTAGTACACAGGATCCTTCAAGTGTATTCTCTTGCCACATCGACCTTCGTAGTATGTTCGTCAACAACTTCACTTTCGACGGCAAGACCGCAGAATGGTGGGGTGCAAAGAGTGATGAAGCGAAAGCCTCGTTGTTAAGCAATGACAGCTATGAGTTGCCTTGCCGACCTATCGAAGTGGCTGTTAAGGACCTATTTGAGTGGATAGAGGACTTCAAAAAAGAGCATGGCAATCAGGACGTGTGTCTTTGGGCGCAGGGCTCAGATTTTGACATAGCTATCTTGCGTAATATCTGTTATAAGTTGAATATCAACATCCCTGTAAATTATACCTATTTTCGCGACCATCGTACATTTCTCTATGAGGCAGCCCGACTGATATGCAATGCGTGTGGTGTGTTCTATTATCCTGAAAAGGCTTATGACCTTGTGGAAGATTACAAGGACGTGGATAAGGGTGCGGAGCACGACCCCGTGTTCGACTGCAAGCGCAGCATATATTCAACGTGGCAGATGATGAAGAAATTGACTCATCTGAAATATCCGGAGTAATAATGCCTAACCACGAGTATCTGAATTACCCATACATTCCCAACCGCCGGAACAAAAGGCAAGGACGGCCTACACATCGGGAGTATCTGCACCGCATAGCCTATACCGAAATAGTGCGCGATTATGACAGCGACAACAAGGTGCTGCTCTTTCACGCTCCATTCGCCTTAGTGAAGGATGTGTGTCAGAAGTTGTTCACGATGGTGCAGGGCAATGTAGGGAATATTATAGTAAGAAATGAGCATTCCTGCCGAGTGAGAAACGGTAAATGCTATTGGCGTGTTGCTGTGGAGATAATCGGTCTCAACGAGAGCTTCATTTCGTTCAAGGAGTTCGTGCTGATGCTGATTAGCTGCATGAAGAATTTGGCTAACTGCACCATCCGACACTTCCGCACGGAGACATTTCTGAACTTATAGTAAATAACAAATGTAAAACAAAAAGAATAAAGGACAGCACGACGATGGAGGTAGCGGTAACGCCCTCCTATAAGTAAGCTTCGCCAGTAATAAGGAACTGAAGGCCTCGGAGACTGAGCAAGGCTTAAAGAAGTTTGGCGCATCGTCGGCTGTTCCTTTTTAATAATAAAGGGAAACTATGTTCTTTCATCCTATCATAAATCGTCTCGCTAACATCGACCTGCACCTTCTCGTGAAGCCTGCCAACGAGCAGCGCATAGAGGGTCAGACCGCGTGTTTCTGTCCTATCTGCAAGAAGGGACAGGACGCGGATGCTGATGTCAAACAGACACCTCACTTCATCATCTATGAAAATGAGCGAGGTGGACTGTATTCGGGTGTGGGCGTTGACGACAACCGAATGGCAGAGCATGGTGCCGTGAAATGGAAATGCACCCGCACGGGTAAGACCGGCTACGGAGCCATCGAACTGTATGCAGTCAAGATGAATCTTCCTATGCACGGATATAGTCTTCAGCGCATCTGCCAAAGACTCGTTAGGGATGTGTATGGCGATACCGACGAGGTGCGCCGTGCCTTCCCAGAAGTGTTTGCCAAGATGGACTATCGTACTCAGGCACAGCAGACCATCGAGACGTTTTCCTTCATGCCGAAGACCGACTTCTCGCCACAAGAGCTTGCTTCTCTTGGCTGTGAGGTGACGCTTGACAAAGGATTGCCTCGTTTCGGCTTTGGCTGTACGTTTACACCTGACATGCTCAACAAGGACTTCCGCATATACTCCCTGCTGAGCGTGACGCTGCCCGATGTGATACGCGACGGACAGCATGTGAGCGAGATTATCCACGGCACACCCTGGAATCCGCTGTTTGTATGCTTTGCCTCGCAGGAGATAGGTCCGCAAACCTCATACGTATGATTCTTCCGTCCGGCAATGTCTGGGAGCGAACCGATAGTGTTCTCTACAGCCGAGGAGCACAGCGTGAGGAAGGTGAGCAAATGGCTAATGGGCGACAAAGTGTTCGTGTATGCTATGGATCAGCGCAAGAGCGACAACACAGCCGTACATGCCGCCATACAGAAGTTTGAGCCAACGGAGAAATATACCGAGGAAAAAGAAATATGGGTAGAACGTGAAGACAAGAACGGTAAGGGTAAAGGAACATTCAAGCAGGAGAAGGAGAATATTCCTACAGCCCAGATAAAAGCCCGCAACATCGTCTTTTTCCGTACACCCGAAGACGCATTGAGTGTGTATTATGCCATGCGCTCCTTGCGCCTTGACAAGGCAGAAGACCAGCATTTTCAAGACTTCTGTTGGTTTCACGTGGCGTTCTCCATCGGACGAAGAAATTTTTGGTACATAGAGCGTGGCGAGTGGAAACGGGAGAATCTTGATTTCAGTGCTGTGCAATATCAGAAGATGAACCGCTTTGCCGAGCACGTCATTATTCTATACCCCAACGACATTGCCTCTCAGCGCGACTGCGGAGCTATATGCACAAAGTTCAGCTCGTTGTATTATGCAATGCTGCCCGAGGGTTTCCGCTCGCGTTATTGTCGACGCTGGCAATGGCTATACGGCTGCTCTCCCCGAAGCGTGCGCGACTATCTGCTGACATACACGATGAACGCAGAAGAGAACTTCCAGTTCGACCACGATCTTCGTCTTCCGCTCTATTCCCGATTGCGCGGAGCCAGGAATACGGAGCCATTTGAGATAGAATACCCGCGTGACCCTCGAAGTGGAAAGCCCAAGCCACCTACCTGCAAGGTGTCGCCTACAAGATTGTGGCTATTTATGACCGCTCACGGATATTATCGAATGATAGACCCGGAGAGTACCGACCTCGTTGGTCAATACATCCACCTGAACAAATGCTTTGTGGAGTATATCGATGCAAAGAGCATCATTCAGGCAGCCAAGACGCTGCTCTTGGATTATATAGAACAAGCATGGCGACATAGCGACAACGAGCGACGCTTGATGTCCGATTGTGCCAATATGATAGACAAGGCCTTCACGGAGAAATCTGCCGGAGGTTTGCAGAGCATGGTGATAAACTTTGCCGACGCATTCGATGCCAAGACGGAGTATTTCTACTTCAACAATGTGGCATTGAAGATAACGCCCGATAGCATCCGCACGGTGTCGTATGACGACATCAATTTCTTTATTCCCTCGCTTGCAAAGAAGCCGTATGATTTCACGATGAGAGCCTTCAAGACACCGTTCACCATAACCGAGCGACAGGAATACCGCGACCGACTGGAAGCGATAGACAAGAAGGAGAAGATGCAGAATGAGGACGGGTCTTTGGTGTTCTCTACATTCGAGATAGGGCAGATGAAAGCCGACCTCGAAGAATGGGCGCAAACCTACCGATGGGTAGTCGATTGGCAAGGTCAGCGCGAGCAAGACCTTTGGCCTATTCTGCGTATTGTGCGCGGTTGTTCAAACGTCCTTTGGGAACAGGAACAGGAAGCGCAACGCAACAAGAAGAAATTGACGGATGAAGAACAAGCCATAATAGGTGCGCATTTCGTCAATATGATTTCGGCTATCGGTCGTCTGTGTTATCGTTCCGATAAAGGTATGCTCCCCGTTTGCCCTTACTTCCTCGAAGACGACATTCCAGATGAAAAGCAGGCTACTGGCGGTTCGGGCAAGTCGCTCATCGTAAAATTGGTGGTGGGAAGTGCTGTTTATGTGCTCGATGTTGATATGAAGCGATTTGTTTCAGTCACAGACGCTAAGTTTGAATTGGGCAAATTGTCTTCTGAGCCATACAAATACAGAGTACTGCATTGGGAAGACAAACCAAAGGCTTTTCCCATGAAGTATTTCTATAACATGATTACGTCGGGCTTGACTGTAGAGAGAAAGATGGTTGACCCTGTGACGTTCGCTGCGGAGGATGCACCTAAGAGTGTTATCACCTGCAACTATCCGATGTCGGATGATGACGATTCTACGGTAGGACGTTTTCCCCTCGTCAGCTTCTCCAATCGTTTCGCGCGAGCCAATCCACAGAAGCACAAGGCAGCCCGCTTGCCATCTGCATTGATGAAGAACTTCAGCATGAAGCCCGAGGAGATTGACGACACCGACCGCAACCAGACCATCTACCTTTGCGCCCTTGCAGTTCAGTTCCTGATGCGCTATCACACCTTTGCCATTGCTCCGCAAGGCAATGTGCGCCGCCGCCAGATGGTACAGAAGCTCACCGAGAGCATTGTCCGCTACTTCGAATGGTTCTTCTCTCGTAATGAGGTTTACGGAGTGCCAATATGTACCGATGATATGTTCAACGAGTTTATGCGCGACTGGGCGGACGCTTCTGAAGGCAAGAGCAAGGAGTATAGCCGAGCCACCTTCAAGAAGAAGATATACGACTATTGCGAGAACATGTCGATAGCGTGCAACCCGAAGCACCTCTTCGAGAACGAGAGCGACAAGCAGCGCAAGTGTTTCAAGCTGCAGGCATGGGTTACACAGGAATACTTTACCGGTCGTGAGTGGGAGAATGACAACACCATTGAGCCGAAGTTCATCCGCTACCTGCAAACGTCAAAGCACGTGTTCTTCTTCTACCGCCCTGGCAAGGACGCAATACCGAAGGACTACAAGGAACTCAAGCGCATTGCCAAAAACTTTGCCGAGCAGCCTGACCCGCTGCCATACCGTGACGATGATGGCAACATCGTGCAGCTCACCGATGAAGAGAAGGAACGCTGGGAGAACAACAAGACACGCAAACAGGGTAGGCGAATGTCGTCACCTGCGGCAACGAATAACACAACGGCAAGTGTTCCAGATATAAACGAGGAGAATATGCCGTTCTAAGACTCAACAAAACAAGAGTATAACATTTTTAAATCATTATAGATTATGGAAAAGATTATTTTAAGAAAGGATTACAAGACAAGAGTAGTGCCAGTTGAAGAATCAATTGGCTATTATTTGGCAAAAAGAGCAGCCCGTACATGGACCGAAGATTTTATAGATGAAGACACTAAGAAAACTGTAACAATCGATCGTTGTGAGGTATTGCTTGAGCGAGGAAAACTTATCACCTACGAGTTGGCTAACGAACTTAAAAAGGATGGCGTTAATGAGGTCGAAATCTCCGACTGTCCTTTCCGTGCGGAAGAGGAACAATATTTCCCTGGTCTCGCTCATGTAAAAGTGACTGTTCGTAGTAGCAATAACGAGAATGCTGTGCTTATTGTACGTAGTGACTCTCTGCGTGGAGCACAAGATTGCGCTATTGACTATGCGGAGGGAGCTGTAAACAAGATTTTTGACTCTCCAGACGCAAGCTATGTGTATATCACAAAGTCAGAGATAATCGGAAAGTTCCATTTTATCGGTCGTACAAATGCCGACATTGAGGAGGAAGAAGATCAGCTGGAAAAAGACCCTGATGCGCTCGTAAAAGAACCGTTCAAGGTAAAGGCCAACTTTATAGATACAGATGTTTTCGACCCGGAAGACCGATTTCATTATGGAGTACATAAAAATGATATGTTTGTTGTGTGGGCATACGACGTAGTGACAGCTAAAAATATCGTTTTTGATTATCTCAAGCATAAGTTCCATACCGTATATAACGACCGAGAGACTTTGCGTATTGTGGGCGCTACGCAGTTCTATGCACATACCTATGTTCCTGCTGAGTACTGCAATGAGTACATCAAAGACGAAAAGAAAAGGCTTCCAGTAGAAGAGTAATATTTTTTGTAACTTTCTTTCAAAGATTAGCGTATGCGAACATTCACCCCCCCATGTGCGACAACTGCATCTCTTACGACCAAATAAAATGCAGTTGCAGAGAAGAGAGCTCACCGCTGTTCGGTGGAAATATTAGTCCGTTGCACCTCGCTTGCAGCAGTTTTATCGGGTTGTCAAAGGTGTATGCTCCTAAGAACCGAGTAAAGAAATGGTATAAGGTGCGTACGGTAAACGATATGAGCGACAGCAAGGCGAGATTGTTTTAAACGATTAAAATGAGCATAAACGTATGCAAAAAATAATGTTCAACGACAAGTATGGACTGACAAAAGCCGTGCTTGAAGGACGCAAGACGCAAACCAGGCGAATAGCAGGATATTGCAATTCTTCTGACATTACTGCCAAGGATGTGTCGCTTCATAAATGCGATTTTGGCAGCTGTTATTGTCACCTGAAAAATGTCATACACAAAGAATCTGCGTTCAGAATAGGGCATGACATTGCCGTGGCACAACCTTACAAAGACGTATGCGGCTATTATGAACAAGAACATGAAATTGGTAAGGATTTAGACGAGGAATTAAAAGGTCACAAAGGCTATAACAACAAAATGTTTGTTGCAGCAGGTCTCATGCCCCACCGCATCCGCATTACCAATATTCGTGTTGAGCGTTTGCAGGATATTAGCGACGGCGACTGCATGGCAGAAGGCATACAGCAATATCCCGATGTGCATAGCTATATGTGGGGATTCTCCTTTATCCGACGCGAAGCTTTAAGTTTCGAGTTATCGAGTACTCCACGTGAAGCTTATGCTAATTTGATAGACAAAATCTGTGGCAAGGGCACATGGGAGAAGAATCCGTTTGTGTTCGTGTATGAGTTTAAACTTGTAAAATAATATGGCAGGCATAAAATATTTAATAATCGACATCAAGCGTCGTCCTCCGAAGGACGATTGCACTGTGTTCTTGATGATTGATAGATTAACGAGCAAGTATTGCTTTGTGAATATGGATTCAAAGCATGTATGTTCATGTCGTTTCAGCTCAGTGTCAGAAGCGTTAGACGATCTAAAGAACAGGAAAAAAGTAATATCTTTTAAACTTATAGGTGGAGCTAATTTTGGTGGCGAACCTGTTGATAGAATAGAAGAAGTAGTAAAAAAATAAACAAATAAAAACAACAAAAAAAATGGCAAATTACAATGGAAACATCGATCTGCTCACGCTCAATGAGGCAGGTATTTATACTGGACTTGACAAAAAGAATCCAGAGCGCACGTGGTATTGCGCTCCAACAGACGTGAATGAGATTATCGTCAAAAAATCACCACACGACCCCAATCGTCTAATGGCTTTGCTGAGAGTTGCGATATGGCCTCTTAATGAAGCCTACAAGGCAAAAATCCGTCAGTCAGCACAGGAGCGGGGCGATGAAAATGTTTCGGTTCCTACTCACGAACTTCAGCACTCGTTCTCGTTGGAATATATAAAAGCGGCCATAAAACGTTTTGTAAAATTACCTAAGGCGGTGATTGAAGAAAACAAGGGCACTCATCCTGAGTTTGCTGAGCAAGATCCATCTGACGAGAACACTTCTTTATTCAAGGCTATTCGTCGTCGCATGAACAGGCGTATGGGAATGCTCTATCAGCCAAAAACAGCGCAGCAGCCTTCGCCTTACGCGCAGCCCACTTTTGCGGCAGCAGGAGCAGCCGTCGGCTATGTGGCTCCGGCAGAGGCAAGCGGTACGGACCTCAGCGGATATAACTCGGCGGAAGACGAGCCCTTGCCGTTCTAAAAAATATCAAAACAACAGAAAACACAAAAGTACACAAAAGAATAGGGTGTATGAAAGCAAAAGTATATTTTGAGTTTAGTCCCTTCCGATTCTTTCGGCGTAAAATCCTTGTTTTTGTGTTCTTTTGTGTCCTCTGTTGTTCTTAAACTCAAAATTCAAAACTCAACATGAAGTTACAAGCCCAATCATCCAAAGCCCTACACGCTGCCCTAAACAAGTCGGCAAAGTGTATCGGATCTAAGAACACTATAGCAATCCTCGACAACGTGCTGTTGACACGCAAGGGAGAGCAGTTCTTCCTTTCATCATCAACAACCGAGGCACAGCTCACCATTCCGGCACCGCTCACCATCTGCAGCGGCACATACGACCGCGACATAGTGTTGCCTATCAAGATGCTCAGCGCATTGTTAGGTACATTGCCCGATTGTGTAGTTACATTCGACATTCCTGACAACAGCCAGTCGTTCACCGTAGAATATTGCACAAGCAGCGAGGACAACGTAAAGCCAGGTAAGGCGCAGATGTACCTCTTTCCTGGAAACGACTATCCCCAGATGGTACAGCCGAAAGCCGAGCAGTCGTCAAAAATCAGTCTGCCAATGTCGCTGTTCCGCTCCGTTGTAGACACAGCCGACAAGTTCGTTTTTTTCGATCTGCTACGTCCTACACTCTCTTGTCTCTGCATCGATGTAGCCGAAGACCGTTCAGAGGTGGTGTTCGTCGGAACCAACGGACACACACTTGTCAAGGCGATGCACAGTAACGACCCTGCAAAGGGAGGCAGCGACTTCTTCCGTAGTGGCGAACCTTGCAAGACGCTTATTCACCGCAACTATTTCCGCACACTCTCCGCTTTTGATGGTAGTGAGGACATTAACATTGAGAACGACGGGCATACCATCCGCTTCACGTCAGGCGACACCGAATTGATATGTAAGCACATGGAGGGTAGATACCCAAACTACAACTCCGCCATTCCGAAGTCGAATCTGTTCTATGTAGTGTTCGACAAGAAGGAAATGCTCGACATCCTGCGCCGTGTAAGTCTGTTCTCAAGCAATGCGAGCAACCTCGTAGAGATAAAGAAGAACGACAAGTTCCTCACCGTGTCGGCAAGCGACGCAGACTTTGCCATATCGGGCGAAGACCAGGTGTGCATAGCCGATGCCCAGTGTGAAGACAAATTCCGCATTGGTTTGAAGTCTACATCCTTCCAGACCTGCATCAACTCCATCCCTTCTGACACCATACGAATGCAGTTGCTCGACGCTTCGCACGCCGTGGTAATTACCGCCGACGAACCGGCACCAAAGGTAATGACATTGTGTATGCCAATGATGCTGAACGATTAAAACTCAAAATTAAAAAAATGGACGATACTCTCCTCTTCATTCCGCCTTGCTGCGTAGACAATAAGCTGCCCAAGGCGGTCAACCAGGCTCCCCACCGTCAGCTCACGTTTTACACGCATGGCGACGTGACAGTGGAGAAATTCTATAAGGCAGTGAGCCACCTCGTGATAGATCCTCATGTCATGGTGCTCACCATGCCTTCGCCTAAACAAGAGACATTCATGTTTCTTGAGCAATGCTTTGAGAGAGGATGGATAACCCACCTCGTGCTATCCACTCTTTACTCATGCGACTCTTTGCTGCATAAGCATCTGGGCGAATACGCCGACCGCATCATTTATGCACAGAGCGACAACGTGAGTTTTTACAGTAGTCACATGGTGCTTTATAACAAAGACCGTGCCCTGACACTCAATGGGCCGATGTTCGACCGTCCTCAAACCGACGCGGCTCTCGTGTCCTACAATCTCGTGTTCCACCCTTCACATCTGCTCAGCTCTACAAGCGACTGGGGCAACCCACTGCGCAACATCCTCTTCCCCGACGTGCTGCGTCAGCGTAAGAAGATTTTTGCCGGAGGCGTGAAACTGATAAAGGATAAGACAATAGACAGATTTATACATCTTGAATTTCCGCCATTAAAAGAAGAATAACAATGAGACAACCCACGCAATCATACACCGAGCTTCGCCGATATATGGAGAAATGGCAGTGGAATGACCCTCGCACGGGATGTCGGGTCACGGGCTTCAATCCTCCACAGACAGCCAGGAACGTGCAGCGTATGCCGTTCTACATCAAGTTTCTCACCAAGACGGGACACGTAGACATCGGTACATGCGTATGCCTCGCCGTAGACATCGACCGCCATCAGCGCAAGGTGCAGTTCGTCGAGAGTGGTGAAATAAGGGTTGTCAACGATATACTTGTGCTGGAAGTAGACGGTACGAGATTTATTACGCATTAATACAATTTGTTTTTTCTTTATTATATTATTTGAAAATTTTAAATTCATGGCTAAAAGGTTTAGTGAAACCAGATAAGTGTTAAAAGCACTTTTGTTGAAGATTATTATTCGGCTTGTTCGTGAGAATATGCCGTATGCGTTTTTTTGTATAACTATTCTGAGATTCTTCGGTCCGTGAGGATAGAGGAATTTCTTTAATTTCTTTAATTGAATTATAAACTTAAAACAATATATATATGTGGAATCCATTTAAAAGAAACAAGCAAAATAAGTTGCAAGAGTTGCGCGACTTATCTGCTATCTCGGCAATTCTCAATGAGTTCGAACGTCACGGGCTGATACATTGGCAGCGCCGAGATAAGATACTTGTCATTGAAGAATCTCTGGTAAAATTGAAATTAGCCGAAGGAAGAAGCGGCTTTTTGAAGTTTCTCAACCAGGTAGCCATGTGGCAGAACAATAACATCGTTCAAGAAGCCTACGAAGCTCATCGTCTGAAGGTGGAGACCGAGGCTGTGCGTAAGGCACAGGCTCAGTTCGCCATGCTCACCAAGGAAGACCTTCAACGTATTCGTCAGAACGCTCGTGAGCAGATGCCTATAATCCCACTTGAACAGCTCAAGTTTATCAAGGAATTTGACATCTTCGTTGTGCGAGCCGATGCTCCCTCTCTTCAAGATGCAACTAAAGAAGACGGTCATCTGCTTGCTCTCGGCCATTACGACGGAGAGAAGGTAGAAATGGCAATGTACGAGGATATAAAATACATATTGTATGATAGACCTGAGTCTTGACCGTCACGACTTCGTAGCAGCTGTTGAAGGTTGACGATAAAACATTATTATAAATCCGAAACATTATGCCGATAAGAGACGAACTTTATTTACCGCCCGTGCTGCCCGATTATAATGTGAAGAATGGGCGGTTTAAGAAGGGGCACGTGCCATACAACAAGGGTAAGAAGTGGAGCGAATATATGACCAAGCGAGCACAAAAACGATGTGCTAAGGGATGGAAGAATATTGATAAGTTCCGTCCGGCAACTCGTCCTGACAACGCAGGTAGATGTCGCCGACCGATAATCGCCGTTATGGATGATGGCAAATGGCTGTTCCTTCCCGATGCTGTACGAGCACATCAATGGCTTGGTAAAGGCACAAGAGAGAATATAGGTCGCTGTTGCCGTTGTAACGAGAAACATCATGTCAATAAGACGACTGGCAAGGTGAACACCGACCATCGATATATGGGCATCCGCTTCTATTTTGATAGTGATAGCGAATGGATGAAGAAGATTAAACAATAGAGGAAATTAGGGGAAAACAAAGGAAAATTTCCCTAATTATTTCTTACTAAAATAATATGAATATGAAACAAAATATAAAACTAAAGAATTTTTTGCGTAGTTTGCCAGAAGGTGCTAAGCTGTATAGCCCTCTGTTAGGTTGGGTAAAGGTAGCCGACGTGAATGATTCAGGAATTTGTGTAGTAAACTTTTTCGACCAAAAAGACAATGAGAGTTATCTTTTTCGCGACGATGCACATTTAGCCAACTTTGAACAAGGAGAACCTATGCTACTACCTTCTTTTTCGTGCCGTAGTTGGGATATTCTTGATTTTAATGATGGCGACATAGTGGCTGTAGATGTTCTTTTGAACAGTGGCAAGATGAAAACTTTCATTATGAAGTTTAAAGGTCTGTCTGTTGATCCCTCTTTCACTGTCCATTATTATCTTCTTGGATCTTTAAAAACAAAGACGTTATTAATTGACCAAGAGATGATCATTCATGGTTCGTATTCAAGAGAACGGCTAATTATTTTTAGGTCCGCCACAGAAACGGAAGAGGAAAAGTTTAAGGCAAAAGTCGAAAGACTAAATTTACAGATATGAAACCTAAGTTAAAAGAAATCGTACAACAATACAAGGATAGCTGCAATAAGTTGGCAGAACTCGTTAACGAACAGCTCTTCGACGGCTGTCGCAAGTGGTATTGGATAGGCGATGAAGTAGGTGGATCATGCGACTTCGAGGAAGTTGACGTGTTGAACCCAGAAGATATGGTGCGTATCATTGAGAACAATCTCACCTATGACGAATATGCCGAGTGGCGTGAAGCCAACCTCGACAACAATCGTTACATCAATCTCAAGTCGTGGCTCATGGGGCTGCGGCATGATATGCTGAAGGAAGAAAACGAACAACAATAGATAATATGGAAACAAAACGTAAATATACTGATGAGCCAGGAGCTGACAAGGGCTCCATACACTTGATGATTAACAGACGGTGTGGCAATTCTTGTCCGCTGTGCTGCAACAAGCAGTACGACCTCGATACGGTTCCTGTGGCAACTGTAGAAGAGTTGAAGGCAGCACATACCGTTATGCTCACTGGTGGCGATCCGTTCTATGTAGAAAGTCTCATGGATATACTCGCACAGCTGCGTTATGATTACCATAACATCGAATATGTCTATATCTACACTTCAGGCTTCCCGATGTTAGAAAACGTAGATATACTTCGCTACCCTGAACAGTTCTTTTCTGGCGTGAACGGTATTAATTTCTCTCCGAAGAGTATTTCAGATTATGCTGCTATTAGGGAGATGTTATCTAATCCGCAGTACATATTTCAGTGCTCTGCTTACCTCCGCAACAACCGCATTATTCTCATGCCTAACGACTTTATGACCCGTAAGCAGCAGGAGGAATACATCAAGAGCCTACCTCTCGAAGGTTTGGCTTTTTATGGTGCAAAATTTGACGTAGAATATAGAGAATGGCAGGAAGAGTTTCAGCCGAATGGTGGCGTGTGGCGCAGACTGCCAGTATTCTTGTAATTGTTTCATCCCAAGAAGTAAAATCATTCATATAAGTAAAATTTAGGTTGTTGGAAGGACAGTCGTTGTGAAACGGCTGCCCTTCGTCTTTCTTATACAAAACTAAAAAATCAAAAATGAATAATTCAAAATGCGCTTAGCGCACAATTCACAATTCAAAACGCCCTATCTTCCACTTGGCAACACAAACCAACCGCCACCGCCACGGAAGAACTTGCAACCTAAGTACAGCGTATCAAAGGCATCGGTAAAATCGGTACGGTTCTGGAGAGGAAGCGTCGTTTCGCTCTCGGGCTTCTTTTCTTCAGACTTATTTTTGTGGAATCCTCGATACGAAATCTGCACCTCACACAGCTGCATGGCAATGATAAGGTCTGGGTTGTTCGGCTGGTTGATTCGGATGGCAGGGTAGGAGAGGTGAGCCAAGCCATCGTTGATAATCTTGTGCTTCACCTCGTGCTTCTCGGGAGCACCCATATCTATGGCCGTCACGTTCCACCCTCGCTTCTCTAATTCTGCAATCACTGTCATATAGAATCGCTCGTCCGACGAAGCATACGATGCTCCCTGCTTTGCCGTAGCATCATAGAAATACGTCACGTCGCGGTTGATGGCCCGCTTCGGTGCGTAATAATCCGAAAAATCGGCTATCAGTTCACGCAGTTTGCGCTCGTTCTTCACATAAAAACTCTTGATGACGTTCAGACACTCCATTCCGTCACGCTCGTACATCTGTCCCACCACCAAGGTATTGATGTTGGCATTGTAATCCAAGGCTATGTATAAGGGGAGGGAGTTGATGCAGTCGGAGTCCATGCGTGAGTCGTTGCGCTCGCCCAACTCCTGGAAGTCGGGTTGATAACTCTCGCTTGTGATGCGTTTGCCGTTAATGATGCCAGTTACTTTTTTTGTGCTAAAATTTGCTTGATTTAAAATATCCTCATCTGGGATATATCCGTGGACATGATCGATGTCGAGGTTGGAGTAAAAACCATCGTTTGTCTTCTTTACTTTGATGTTGAGGATTGAAATTGCGAAGGTCATGGGTGGAAGATCGCGGCGCATCTGCCTTATGTAATCCTCACCCAAAACATCCACATTGTCGAGCGATGACGCACGACGCACACAGAAAGCCACACGGCGCAGCTCACGCAGATAACCGTCTGTGAACTTCTTCGACCGCAGGAACATCTGCATTTCGAAATCCTCTTCTGGTGTAATAAGATACTCGTAATCATAAACCAGTTCGGCATCGTCCTGGGGAATGAGTTTATAGTTGACAGCCATCTCCACCATTCCCTTTGTGACGTGTTGCCCGTGATTGGGCATTATCTTGAACTGCCCTTCATGCTTCATCATCTTCAGAGCCACGGCACGGATCATCGTGCGCAGCTCCTTCGGCACCACATGAACCGAGTGATTGGTCTTCTTGGCGTTATACAGCAGGTCGTTGTAGCGTATCACCTTGTTGGCATAATCTTCCAGTTGTTCTTGCACCCATCGGTAAGTCTTGCCTTTGAATGGACCTGTCTCAACGGTTAAGTCTAACTTCTCCTCCTCCCTTTCGAGCCATGACCCTTTGGCTGTGAGCGCAGCGTCGGAGAGGAAGCGTGTGCTCTTATACATGGGGTTATACTCCGTGAAGTTGATGTCGCCCAACGGATGTGTCTGGCCTGAAAGAGCCGGCAGCAACTCGTCAGTTACCTTTTTTAGCGGAAAGAACCTCGCTTCGTCCCCCACAAGCGCCGAGAACGTGTAAGAGTTGGCAGAGGCAGTCTGCGAGAGCGATATAAGAACCCATCCGGCACCATTGGCAAACCAAATGTAATTATCGTAGTTCTTAGGCTTGAAGATACTCTCGCGAGCGTGCTTCGGCGGTCGTCCCCAACCGAAGTGAATGCCCTGCGTAAATCCGAACATACGCTCCATCGCCGCCATCGTACTCGGAATGGTCTTGCCGAAGCCCTGTTGACGTGACACAGCCACCCATGCGCCGAGCATACCAGGCATGGAATTGCTTGCCATCCAGACGTAAGGAGCCACAAGTCCGTCGGTCTTACCCACACGGCGGGCAGCAATCACTCGCTCTTCCTTGGCTCCCATGTATAGTGACTGCTGCTGGAATTTGGTTAAGTATATGTTGTGTGCTTGCTGCATTGTGTTATCCTGATTTTGTGTTGTGTTGCTTATTCGCTGTGCGTCTTATGTCCTATGTGCCATTTGTTGCACGTCCTGCATCGGTACGCTATCATGCCCTGTGCCCGCAGCTTTGGATTCTGATTGAGATATTTCCAAGCATCATCTTCCGTCTCGTAAGCCTCTTCCGCTTTCCAAGAGTGCTGCTTGCGAGTGTAGTGTTCAGGGTCCGGCTTGAAAGGAGGAACCTTGTTGAAGTATTTGTGTCGGTTGTTACTCATGAGTTGTTTTTGTGTTGTTGTTAGTTGTGTTGTCAGAAGAGAGTAGGCTGCGCCAGCTCCATTTTGATGCGCTTGCAAGCCTTGTCGTAATACTCCTTGTTGAGTTCGAAGCCGATGAAGTTACGCTTCTCGCGGATGGCTGCAATGGCAGTGGTGCCGCTACCCATACAGTTGTCTAAGATGGTGTCGCCCTCGTTGGAGTAGGTTTTTACGAGATACATAAGCAAATCTACAGGTTTCTGCGTTGGATGAAAATGGTCTTTACCTACGTCTATATTGAACTTTTGTATGCTTGAAGGAACTCTCTCTGCTGGTGCATTAGGATTCTGCGATGTAGTAAACTTGCGGTAGTTCTCGCTTGATGTTACATGATTAAAACCATATTGCACACGATTAAGACCGCCTTCAGCTCTTTTCTGCATCTGCTTATTGTACGTCCAACCGCCTTTGCTGAATACTACGATTTCCTCATGTTCTTTCATTGGCTCACGAACCGTATATTGCAAAGTTGCTGCCACGATTCTTTTGCCATATCCATTCGTGGCGAAACTCTTTAGGATTGCTCATGATTAAGGCAGATGTGAATGGCTGTCCTGCAAACAAGACAATAGCCGCATTAGGTTTGCATATACGATGGTATTGTTCCCATAGCGGCTCAAATGGTATAACTGCATCCCATTTGTTTGCAGTAGTTCCATAAGGCAAATCGCAAATGATGCAATCCACACTCCCGTCCGGAATCCTTTTCATCCCTTCCAGGCAGTCTTCGTTATATATCTTATTCAGTTCTATCATGCTTTGTTGTTTTGTAAAATTATCAATTAAACCATTTCACAGTTGTCTCGCCTTTATATCCTTTCTCCCACACGAACCATGCGTAAGCCGCTGCGCTGCTGCCGTACTTTTCGAAGTCGCCATTCATAGCACATTTCAGTCGTGACGAACTTACCCAAACACGAATGGGGGGGGTAGAACGGAAGAGAGCGCGTCGGGCCTTGCCTTCGAGGAAAGTCAGCTTCAGGAACATCGCCACCTTCTTTCCTTCGGGGATGATGCTCAGAGCCTTCTCCACAAACTGCTGCGCATATTTGTAGGGCGGATTGGTGACAATGTTTCCATCCCACGCCAAATTGTCAATAGCGAGAAAGTCAGCCACCTCGCCATACCCTCTATCCACAAGGTCGCGGCTCACCACCTCATATCCTGCTGCCTCCAACACCCTACTCATGTGACCCTCGCCACACGACGGTTCAAGAATCCTGCCCTCAAACCGCTCCAACTTGCACAGCCATTCCGTCGCCTTCGGCTCAGTGGCATAGTAATCCTCACGCTGTCTATTTGCGTCCGTATGGTTGCTTGCGCCCAATGTCTTGAAGACAGCGGCCGAGCCGCCTACCCAGTCTTTTCTTTTTATGTTGTTATTCATGTTGTGCATTGTTTATTATTGTTTATAATGTCAAGTCAATGCCAAACTCTCTTTCCAAGAAATCCTTCCAGTCCGGTTTCCCGAACAGCGAAACGTTAGCCTTCTGCCAATCTTTTTCGCGAGGGAAGAACACATCACGCGCAAACCATTCGTACACGTTGTCGTAGCGTTGACGGACTTTTGCTTCGGGATGATTGTTCCCAAAGCGTTGCCCAGCACGCAGGTAGGCTCGTGCCATACGCGGATAATCCTTGAAGTAGAGGATGCGCTTGCGTTCTGTGGCGAGAGGGCAGCACATACAGCCGAGGCGTTTTGACACGTCGATTTGCCCCCCCGACTGGTATAATAGACTGGAGCGAGTGTCAGATGCCGGTCTTCGACGAAAGCCAACACATCATCGTCCGTCCAATCGAGAATAGGGTAAATGGCTTCCACATGATTGGCTTCCGTCTTACGACCGTAAAAACGACATTCCGTAGGTTCGTTGTATCGCTCGTTGCGCTTCGAACTCTCCGACTTCCTTACGCCCATGATGCACTTATCCATAACCTTATACTCCTTCAATTTCTCGCAACAGAATCGTGAGAAACGGTTAGGAAATCCCTTTTTCGCTACGAGTTGAAAGAACGTTTCCTTTGGTCGGAGTATTTCGGCACCCATACGCTCCACATGAACAATCGTGCCAGGCGGGTCTATCGTAGTGTTGCGGTAGATGGCACGGAAGCAGATGCCTGCCTCCTTAGCCAGTTGCAAAATCACGTCCGAGTCTTTGCCACCCGAATATGCCACCTCTATCTCACCGTCATACTCATTCTGTACCCCTTGCAGCAACCGAATGGCACGGTCTATTTTCTTTTGTAAATCCTCTGTTACCATATCTTTGGTTTGTTATTCATTTTACCCATATCATCAATGGTTTTTATTCAACCCTTCAATGGATATGTTTTTGCCGAGGTTCGAACCTTTTGACCGAATCGTTCGGACCTTTTGATGAAATCGTCCGAACCTCCGTTTTTCAATGTGTCGACACATTTGATGAAAAGTGTCGACACATTCATTTTTCAAACCATGCCCATTGTTAGTATAAGGTTCTGCTTATTAGTTGACATACTTTTCTGCTCATTCCGCATCGTCCGTCGGCTCACCTTCGTGCTGCATCGCCATTTCCTTACCATTGGATTCTTCACTTTTCACTTTTTCCTCTTCACTTTCCGTTTCCATATACTCGAAGTAGTCCGGCTCTTCCGGTTTTCCTTCACTCAGCAGTTCGTCGTCTTCTATCTCCTGCAGGTCCTTGGTAGTAAGACCATACTTGCGAGCCATCTTCTTCTTGTACTCATCCGTGTAGTTCACACGGTCGCGCTTTACGATGCTCACGTCCTGAGTGATGGAAATGCGGCTCATGTCGGGCATCTCGTCCGTAGCGTCCTTCTCCTCATGGAAGTCTCCATAGACATTAGCCAAGGCTTGCATACCCTTATCCACCGAATTTTCTTTGTTTTGCTGTTTGCCCGTGCGTATCAACCACTCGGCACCGCTCAAATACATAGCTTTGTGGCGCGGACTTTCGTCAATTTGGAAGAAACGTATCAGGTGGTTGCACACCAACACGTCGTTGTTGAGCTCCGTTACGGAACGCGGACAGATATTACCCTCGTCGTCGAGTGTAATCTTCAGCGCAAGCACATACTCCTGCGCCTCCTTGTTGCCCTGCGCTGCCTGGTTGAAGAACATCTCGTAGTCGCGTCGGGCAATGTTGCGGCACACCGTCCGTGGGTCGATGTCCTTGTTTTGCACCCATCGCTTGTAAAACTCTGAGCAGACCTGCATCCGGTAGCGTTGTTCCAGTTTTGGGAACGCCGTCTGCATACTCGTGCCATAGGAGAGCCACTTGTCGATGCGGGCCAATGTGTTTTGCGTGATTCCTGACATAGTTTTGTGTTTTTTATATAGCCAAAGTTACAATATTCCCCGTCCCCCGTGCGGACATGAGTTTAAGTGAAGAGTGAAAAACGAAGAGTGAAAAATCCAATAGCTAAGTGAAAAGTGAAGAGTGAAGAGTGAAAAATCCAATAGCTAAGTGAAAAGAGAAAAGTGAAGAGTGAAAAATCCAATAGTTAAGAGAACACATGGATTCTTCACTCTTCGTTCTTCACTCTTCGTTTTTTACTCTTCCCTTAAACCCATGTCCGCTGTGCGTAGCAGTTTATCAGTAAATTTGTTGCATAAAATTCAGGACAACAACAACACAAAACACAACACAAAACATGAACAATCCTTTTTATGTCTCGCGAGCCATTGCCGCAGTGCTCGGCTTGCTGTGGGTTCACATCGAACCCTCTATCAATTTTATCACCGTGTGCTTCTTCGCCCTCATCATCGACTGCTATACGGCATGGCGGTGCAACCGTCGCATCTACCAAAGATACCGCGAGGAGATAAAGCGCAACCCGAAGTGTAAGATGGACGGTAAGCTGCGCTCAAAGAAGATGGCAAAGATGGTGTGGACCTTCTCGGTCTTAATCATGTGCATCTGCCTTGCTTCGTATCTTGACCGCAACATCCTGGGCTACATGAACACCCACCTCGCCAACCAGCTCACGGCCATGTACTGCCTGGTGCAGTTTGTCAGCATACTCGAAAACGAGAGCACTTGCAACGGTGCGGCTTGGGCAAGAGTGTTGCAAAAGATTGTGGCAGACAAGACCGAGCGACACTTCAACGTGAAGCTGAAAGAGTTGATGAAGGATAAGGAGGAGAATGAAGAGAAAAGTGAAGAGTGAAGAACGAAGAGTGAAGAATCCATGTGCTTTGCTAATGGCGAACATTCTATACTTGAAAAGAACATTTTATTTCTGTGAAATCTGTTGATAGAATAAAAATCCAAGTCACATGACAATAAGCAATATCCTTGAGCATTGGGCTTCCATCTACAAGCCCCTATCTCACAAACCCGAAAGCGAACGCCTCGAAGACCAGAGTTTCTTCCGCATCCGCTACATCGACCTTGAGAACATTTTTTCCCGAAACGCCAACATCGTTCACTCACCGTGTATGCTATACAGCGTACTGACCACCGGCGAACTCGTTGACGCAAAGAAGGCATCTGTTTCTCACCAGGTGTGGTTTCTCGCCAAGGTGAAGGACACGCCGCAGACCCTTGGCCGTTACGACGGCAACAAGATAGAGCGCACGGCCAACGACCTCACCGACTACTGCAAGGACCTCATAGCCTGGCTTATCGAGGTAAAGCGCACAGGCCGTTGTCCCGTAACAAAGCGGTCGTTTGCCGACGATGCCGTGGTGATGGCAGAGCTGCAAAGCATCGACACCAGCTCCATCTCCTTCGGTTTGGTGGGCGACATCTACGCCGGACAATGGCTCGTGGTGGGCATGGACTGGAAAAGCCTGCAACCGCTATACAACTTCGCGTGTGGCAGCAACGGCAAGTATATTGTGCCGAAAGAGGACTTAAAAGGATAGGAGGGTAGGGCATGGCACGTTTCATTTCTCCCGTACAAAAACCTTTTGCGCCTCTGTCGCGAGTTGCTCCGCTGTATCTCGACCAGACTCTTATGGACCTTGAGAAGAATATGCAAGCACAGCGTATTTATCCAACTGAGGTTTATAAGGGCTATGAGGAAATCAATCAATACCGCAAGAAGCATGGCATGTGGTGGTCTACCGGAGAGGGTGCAAAGTCGTTTGAAGGACACATCTATCAAGCCGACGACCAAAAAGGATTGCTCACGGTGGGTATTCGCTATAACGACTATTTGCGATATGTTGACCTTGGTGTAGGCTTGACGGGCAAAATTCATGTTCATGCGGAAGACGTAGACCGAGCACGTCCGGCAAAGAACGCCAAACGATACATTCGCGGCAAGTGGGATCGCAAACAAGGCAAATCACACCGTCCTGCCATCATGCGAACCATACGCAGATTGCGCGACCGCTATCGCAATTATCTTGCTGACTTCTACGGTTATCAAGGTGGCATTGAAATTATCTATGCACTGGAAGGACTTGGCGAATACGCTAAATCTACATTCTAACTTTAATTCAACATAAAAACGATTATGGCAAATTTAAAGACTGAAATAATCCTCTCTATGAATGGCAAGGCGGCCATCCAGGTGCTTGAAGTTCTGCGTGATAAAGCCAAGGCCGTAAGAGAGGAAATAGACAATCTTGATAAGGGCGCTCCCGACTTTAAGGAGCAGAAAGCCGGACTGGAGAAAGTGTATGATGCCTTGCAGTCGGCACACGAGAATGTTATTAAGGACACGGAACGTCTGGACCATGCCCTTCAAAATCTTACGTCCACCTCACTTCAGAATCTTCGCAAGGCTTTGGGCGATGGTCGTCGTCAACTGCAGAAACTGTCGGAAGACGAACTGGAGCAAGCCGATGAACTACGAAAGAAGATGAAGCAGGTGGGCGATGAGATTCGTCTGCTTGAAGGTCAGTATGTCAAGATAGCTGATGGTTTGAAGAATGTTTCCAACCAGTCCGACCAATGGCTCGACAAAGCCATCAAGCAACAGCGCGACCTTGTAGGCTCGTTGGAGAAATCGGATGCAGGCTATCAGAAAAACCTCTCTATACTGAAGCAGCTTGAAGCCGAGGAAGATAGACGTAGAGGCAAGATGAGCAAGAACGATGCTATGGCGACTGCCTCTAATAAGTATGCCAATGCTTCAGAGTTGCGTCGAGCCAAGACCACTATTACAGAGGTGCGTGACAAGACCGATTCTCATAAGGTTGGCGAGATAGAGCAATACAATAAGGCTTTGCAGGAGATAGATAAGCGTCTTAACGCAATTTCGGGACAGTTTATTGATATTCAGAAGGGTATAGGCAATGTTTCAAACCAGTCCGACCAATGGCTCGACAAGGCCATCAAACAGCAGCGCGACCTTGTTGGTTCATTGAAAAAATCGGATGCGTCGTATCAGCAGAACCTTGCTACATTGAAGCAGCTGGAAGCCGAGGAAGATAGACGTAAGGGCAAGATGAACGTGGCAGAGGCACGTCAAACTGTAAGTGATGACAATGCCTCTGTTTCGGATTTGCGTCGTGCAAAAGCAACACTTACGGAAGCTCGTGACAAGACAGCCATCGGCAAGACTGGAGAGATCGATTCTTACAACCGTGAGCTTCAGGAGATAGAGAAGCGACTGGAGGCTGTGTCGGGTAAGGCGCAGAAGGTGACAATGAGTTGGAACGAGGCAAAACAGGTGTTAGCTGCGCCAAACAAGGCTACTGGCGAGGACATCAAGCGCACGATGGAAGTGATACAGCAGAAGATACAGCAACTCCCTGCTGGTAGCAAGTTTGTGGCCGACCTCCGTCGCCAATACTCCATGCTCGAACAGACCCTCAAGGGCACCCGTATGTCGCAGAGTGCTCTCAACGACATTCTCGCCCGTAGCAAGAAGGGTAAAGCCTCCCTCGATGAACTGCGCCGTGCCTACAAACAGCTCGAAGAGGAACTGAACCAAATCAACATCAAGAGCAAGGAGTTTGCCGACAAGCAGAAGTCGATGAAGGAGCTGAAGAAGAACATCGACGAGGTGACGGGCGCAGCCAATACGCAGGGTAGGGCATGGCAGACAGCGATGAAGAACCTCACGTCATACGTCGGATTGTTTGCGATATTCAATCATGTAAAAGACCTCGTTGCGGGTGCCATCAAGAAAAACTTTGAGTATTCGGGTTCGTTGACTGACATCCGTAAAGTCAGCGGTCTAACGATGGAGCAGGTAAAACAACTCTCTACCGAACTGGCTAAAATAGACACCAGAACAAGCGTAGATGGGCTGGCACAGCTCGCGTATGAGGCATCTAAGCTCGGCGTAGGAAAGTACGGAGTTGAAGGTATGGCCCAATTTGTAAGAGCCGCTGATAAAATTAACGTAGCAATCGGCGAGGAAATGGGTGAAAAGGCCCTCCCATCATTGCTGAAGATGACGGAAGTGATGGGTCTTATCCCGAAGATGGGACTCGAGAAATCCATTGAAGCTGTAGGATCTTCCATGTTTAAGTTGGCTTCTACATCTACTGCCACGAGCAGTGACATTACTGAATTTGCGAAGAGATGTACGGGTGTTGCACGAACCGCCGGTATAACAACCGACCAGTTGCTCGCCCTTGGTAGTGCGTTCAGTGCGCAGATGGCTTCGCCCGAAGTTGCAGCCACCGCTATGTCTAAGTTTATTGTGGCGTTGCAGAAGAATCATAACTTGATAGAAAAAGACCTTGCTATCCCTGCCGGAACCATTAACAGCATGTATCAGGCAGGTAACGCTATGGATGCTATTGTCCTCATTCTTGAGAAGATGAAGGAGAAGGGCAATATGAATGCTCTTGGCGAAATCTTCAAAGATGTAGGTGGTGACGGTCAACGACTCATTTCTTCTATGGTTACAATGGCTAAGAACGTGGACATGTTGAAAGACCATCTCTACGAGTCGCAGGAAGCTTTCGAGGAAGCCACCGCTGTAGGCAAGGAATACTCGATGCAGCAGCAGTCGGCCATCGGCATTCTTGAAAGAGCCAATAACCTTTGGGAGAAAGCGTTTGTCAATCCCGACGGTGTGGATGCTGTAAAGAGTCTGGCAGAATTTTGGTATGAGATGTCGGCAACGATGACAAACAGCCCGTTATTAAAAGGTACGTTGTTGATTGCTTTACAGATGGTCCTTGCAGCCTTGAAAGCCGTAGCATTCTTAATGCCAGTAATCATTGGATATATAGCCTCACAGGGCCTTTATTCTGGTCTGAGACTTCTATATCAATATGTAGCAGCCCTCGGTATGGCTGGAAAGGCCATGTTTCAATATGTAAGAGCTCTTTTCACGGCTAACGCAGCGCAAAGCACGTTGAACAAGACAATGAAGCTGAATCCATGGATAGCTCTCGCGAGTGTCATTATCGGCGTGGCAGGAGCTATATATGGATATGCACAACGTGCAAAGGAAGCTGCTGAAGCAGCGAAGGAAGCCGAGAGACAGGCTAACGCATGGCGATCTACTCTTGGTCAGGCTGCTGTGGAAACAGCAAATCTAAACAAGAATCTCGCAAATTACAAGCGAATGATGAGCGAGGCAAACCTTTCACAAAAGGAACGCCAGGGACTCATATCACGCTTCAACAGAGATTTCCGTTCTTATATCAACAAGCTTGGCATTGAGATTAAGAGTGTAAAGGACTTACGCGATCATTATTCAGAACTGGCGCAGGAGGCTCAGAGAGCTACTTATTATCGTATGCGTGAGCAAGCAAAGCAACAAGCATTGCCTAAGTTGGACTCTAATAGAAATGCCGCTTCCAACGCATTGATGGCTCATGTAGAGAAGTTAGGATTGACAAAACTCGGTGTCACATTCCAGGACATAGACCGATGGGTAAGTGCAGGAATGGGTGGCGATGCGTTGTTTATGAAATTGGTGAAAATGGCACCAAAGGACAAGACTGGCTTGGTTGATGGTTTTAATTGGAAAATAGGCAAACAGGGCTATATCTATCGCGATACTTACGACAAAAACCGCAAAGCAGTTCCTGCTACAGACTTTAAGAAACAGACGGATCTCGTCGATTTTCTCTCTGCTTCTCGTTGGTATGTTAATGCGACAAGAAGAAGATCGAATACATTAATTCAGATTGATAAGTCTTATAAAAACTGGGTGCCTGAAGGATATACGGATTATACCGAAGACGATCCAGGCACTCTCGGAAAAGACGCTCCGGATAATGACGCTATTCGACAGGAGGCTCAAGACAGGCGCGACCAAGAACGTGCTTGGCGTGAGGAACTGAAGCAGAAGCAGGATGAAGCGAACGCTATTATGGATAACGTGCACAATTTCTATGAGCGCCAAATCAATGCCAAGATGGAACAAGCAATCAGTCTCGGCATGGATAAGTCTGAGCAAGATTTTTTCGTAGAGCCGGTAAAGCAGCGCATGAACCAGGCTCTTGAACAAGTGCGCCTTGCCATCGCTGGGCAGGCTAACACATGGGAGCAGTTCAAACTCACGATGAAGGACGACCTTATTGAGCAGACCGATGAAACAGGAGTGAATCTCTCTGAAGGTTTGCTTAAAGGTATTACGTCAAACAATATCGGCGCGCTCCGTAAAAAGTTGAATGAATTGGGCAACAACCTTAATCGCCCTCTCAATTCAATCCTCGCCGAAGTTTTCGCCAAGGCCACTAAGAACGCTCAGAATAACCTTAAACTCGCAACCAAGCAGCAGGAGGCTCGCCGTAAGACTATCCAAGAGCATGATTATACTGGTGTAGTACAGCAAAGTTCCTACGACAACTTCAATATTCTCGGTTATGCTAACCCTACTGAGGCTGAGGTTAAGGATAAGGCAGCTTTTGATAAGCGCAAGGCTAATATTATAGCTATGTTTGAAAAAGTTCGTACAAACATTACCAAAGTATTCAGCTACGACATGTCGAAAGAGGAGGATAGAGGCTTGCTTCTAAAACTTCTTTTTGGCGACGATTCTGACGGTATGGGTAAGCGCATTGCCGAAACTCTTGGTTCAAGCACAGAAGAATGGCAAGCGTTCTACCAGAAGCTAATCCAATACAACGACGAATACGAGTCGGCAAACAAAAAAGGCGACGACGAGCGCAAGAAACTGAATGATTACGGATGGTCGAAAGATGCTACCCAGAAACAGATGCAGACCACGATTGATTATCAAGAGAAACAGAACAAGGAAACCTCACGTCAGTATTCGTTTGGTGCAAAAGGCGACACCATTACCCCTTGGGGACAGACTGAGGCTACCGACCCAGAGTTGGCTCTACTCAAACTAAAATACGACTTAGCTAAGGAGTATTATAAGTATGTCGAGAATCATAAAGGTTCTGACGAGCAGAAGTTGGATGCAGCAAAAAAGATTGCCGCTGCCCACGATGCCATTATGGACTCTGTGGTAGCAAAAGCAAAAGCCACTGCCGAAGCACAGATGAAATGGTATAAGCCTATTGAACAATACGGCTCGGCCCTGGGCGAGGCGTTGACCGATGAAAGTAAGTCGGTAAAGGATGCTACCAAGAGCATGATAAACTCGTTCATTGACCTTACTGGCGAATACGTGCAGCAAAAACTCACCCAATGGGTGATGACGAAGCTCTACAACTCGCTCATGGCAGAGTCGGAGCAAGAGTTGGTTATAGCCAAGCAGGTTGCCGCCACCGAGAACGCTACAACCGCTGTTACCGAAGCTGGTGTTGAGGTGGCTGCTGGTACAGCAGCAGGTGCCGCTAAAACTATTGGCACGCTGGGGTGGTGGGGTATTCCTCTCATAGCTGTAATAGGCGCTGTGCTTGGCGGTTTGTTGTCGCTCGCAAAGGGTGCTCTGAGCAATGCTTTCGGTAGTAATAAGAACAACAACGATATCAAGCGCAACTTCAAGGTTACATCCGGTATGCTTACCTACGATTCCGGCAACGTGCAAGACCTCCGTCCGTTCGTCGGTAATAATGGTAGTCTTTATTGGGCAACCGAGGATGACAAGCCGCACAACGGTGTGTCGCTCCTTACGCATCCAACCGCCACCACCATCAACGGCCATCCCTCGTTGGTAGCCGAGAATGGTCCCGAGTTGGTAATCGGACGCGAGACAACCCAGGCAATGATGATGAACAATCCTCAGTTGCTGAAGGCTCTCGTCAATTTCGACCGCAACTATTCCGGTCGCCGCGCCTACGACACTGGCAATATAGCCGAAACAAGCCCCACAGTAGCCGCAGGAGCTTCCGTAAGCGACGAAATGGTGTCTTACCAAGCAAGCACCAATGTCGCCCTTCTGCAAGCCGTAAACACGCTCTTGCAGCGCCTGGAGCAACCTATCGAGGCAAAGATTGATATGTATGGCCGTGGCAAACTCTATGACAGCATGACAAGGGCTAATCAGTTTATGAAGAACAAGTAGCTTGCCGCAAGCAGCAAAGCATTTCCTTGCGCTACACTTTTCGTAAGCGGCAAAGCATTTATCTTGCGCTATCTTTCGCAATTAGCGAAGCATTTATCAGGTCGTCGCGCCGTTAGGCGAGGCGGCCTTTTCTTTTGCACTTTACTCGCATTTCTTCCACTTTCTTACTTGTTCAAGAATAAACTTTTGTCCCCAAAAGTCCAAAACAGCGAATTTCCGTAACTACCTAATAATCATGGAATTTATCTAAAGTCTACTCCCCAAAAGTCCAAAAATCTACTAATTAAGGCTACTACCTTATATAAATTTCGCCAATTTTCTTTCTTTCCTATTTTCAAAACTCCCCAACCCTAACAATATAGTTAGTAGCATTAACGCCTATGGCGTAAATAATTGACATTTAGTAAGTTGCATGGATAATAAAAGCAACTGAAATGGGAGAAAAATGCGTATAAAACGCCTTATTTCTACTATTCTTTATATATTTTTTGTTATTTGCGCTCGTATAAGTATATAAAAAATTACCCCATTTTTAAACTTTTAATAGATAAGTATCGGAAATTCAGAGAGTTAAATCACTTTTTTAAAAATTCATTGGGTGGTCACGAGGTGGATTTTTGGTGGACAGCAGAAGCGTTTTTTAAAATTACGAACTTTTCATTTTTTGACATTTTTTTGGAAAATGGACTCAAAGTTTAAAATTTGGACTTTTGGAGGCTGTAAAGTTCAAAACTAAACTTCAGACTTTGTACAGTTAAACAACGGTAAGAATTGTTGATAAATAAAATAAAGTTAATAACAATAGTAAGAATTGGTTTTATCAATTATAATTATTAAATTTGCAACTGTTATAGTAACCCAGTTATACATATATAATATGTTCGACGAGATATGCTCTATATATTCTGATGCGCTCGACAATGTTGGTCGATATGTAGACCGTGAAACTGGTGAGTGCATCCAGCAGATGACCATCCGTGAGTTTTGTCTTACGGATAGATGGAAGCCGTATGTGCAGCACCTTCGCGCTATGCGCAAGGAGTATGGCAGTAAGGCGAAGAAGATGCAGGAGTACATCGATACAAAGAAGCATTTGCCTGGAGCCACTCTTAGCGGCCTGTTCGCCCTCTATGAGGACGACAGCTTAACACATCCAGGGCAGCGGGTAATGGTGAGCCGTCGGGAGACTCACTTGAAGCAACATACCGGCTGGCTCGCCATCGACATCGATCTCGACGACAACAAACACCTCACTCAGTTCAATAATGTGCGTTTTGTATGCCAATATCGTCCTGAGATAGGCTTGTTGATGCGGTCGTGCTCGGGCAGCGGATATTTCGGTCTTGTGCGCTTGGCATATCCAGATAGGCATAAAGACCAGTTCAAGGCCCTGTTGAAGGATTATGCTGCTTGTGGCATTACGCTCGATAGGTCGTGCGGGAATATCGGTCGTGTACGTTTTGCGTCATGGGATGATCCTGAGCATATATATATCAATGAGAAGGCAACTGCCTATACGGGATTGAACGACCAAGTGGTAATGCCTCTGCCTTTGTCTCGCCAATATCATTCTTCTTATGCGGAAACTCGCCATGGATCTTCAGCGAAGAATGGTGTTGTCATTGGCGATTGGCATAATGACACCCCCGAAATAGTCTACCGTAAGGTGAAACGACTTGTTGAGAAGGTAGAGCAGCAGCATGTAGATTTGATGGCAGGAACCGATGCCGGATATATAGAGTGGGTGTATTGTGGGATGTCTCTTTATCACCTGGTAGGGCAGGCTGGTTACGACTTCTGGAAGCGAGTATCGCGATTCCGTCCGGCGGATTCTACTTGCGGACATCATGAGAGCGACTTCGCTAAGAGGTGGCCGTCGTTTGCCCAATACTCCAATACAAAAAATTTCTTCTTCAAGCAGTGTATGGATAAAAAAATCACATTGACGAGGGATGATTTGTTGGAGATCTACGGATGAAGAACCTAAAATTTCAGTGTAAACACTTTTTTACAAGTGTTAAACTAAAAACTCGAAAAATGGCAAAAACACCCCGATTTTTGCAAAAAGCGAAGCCTATGCGAAGCTTACGCATATTTTACGGTTATTTTACGATCATTTACTGATTGCTCAAATGTTAAAATTCAAACTAAAACGAGATATATGAATAAAGTATTTTTTGCAAAAGAAGGCTTGACAGCCACATCTGCAAATCATGTTGCAAACATGGCCAAGGAGTATGCGCAGCGAATATCGGCGCAGGCTGACACCTTGCGTCTTTATAGCAAGAGCGCACGTCTGCTTGGCGATGCACAGCCATCGATTGTGGAAGCTCCTCTTGATACTCTTGATGCTATTCCCGATGTTATACGTCGTGTAGCTCAGTGTAATGCCCTTATCGGTTGGCTGCGTGAGGCTATCAACGAACGCGAGAAAGTTTTGAAGGCCGTGAAAGACTGCAACTTCATGGTGTGGGCTGACGAACACAATATTACTCTTCCTGAAAGGCCAGTGGCTCCTGATCCGGTCTCCGATATTGATAAGGTGGGCAATGAGATTTTGAATGTAAAGGATCGCAACCGCTATATTGAGTTGAAAACCAAGATGGCGGTATATGGTAAGTATATTCATCCCGACGGGCTATTGCCTTTGGCATTAAAGAAAGTGTCATACCGTCTGGCTAATCCTACGGAGATAGAAGGAGAAGGCCGTGATATGGTTGTGTTCTCTTATAATGTTGAACCTAATACTATTGACCGACTGAATACAATCTTCTTCCAGCTTCAGGGCGAATATCGGGCATTGCAAGCTGAGTTTAATGGCATTGAGCATCGTTTCCGCATGGAAGCCGAAAAAGAGTACAGCAAGCGATTGGCTGAATACAAGAAAAAATATGCAGAGTATCAAGAAAAGATAAATATTTTCGATACTGAAATGTCGAGATTACAGACAATGTTCGTTGAGTGGCAACAGCAGGAAATCAAAGAGATAACTTCTCTACGCATTATCATCCCTAACGACCTTCAGGGAATATATGCGGAGGTCAACGGTTTGTAAAACATAAAATAATAAATAATACGAGGTGGGTAAGGTCAGACTGAAGGTCTTGCACCGTGAAACTGACTCTCACACGGATAGCATACGGAGTTTTCTTTTAGTGAATCATGCGTTTTTCGAAACGTGTCTCACGAGGTCATAGGTTCGAATCCTATCTTTTCTTTTCTGAAGAAAAGTAGCTCAGCTGGTTAGAGCAAGTATTGCGCAAAAATCACTCCGCAGTCAAATTTCCTATTTTGCTATCACTATTACCCGACTGCGGTGGCTATCACTATCGCCATCATTATCACAGAAGTGCCGTATGAAGAATGTGGCTCACCTCGTTTTCTTTACTCTATGAAACTGATAACAATTACAGGTCCGAGTGGTGCAGGTAAGGACACTGTGGCTCGGATGCTGTCCGACTTGGGCGGCTATAAAGTCATATGTTCTTATACCACCCGTCCGAAGCGTGAAGGCGAGATTGATGGTGTGGAACACCACTTTGTGGAGAAGTGTGATGTGCCACACGACAATATGTTGGCTTACACGCAATATGGCGGCTATGAGTATTGGACCACTATCGACCAAGTGACGGACAAAGCCATTTACGTCATTGACGAGGACGGGCTAATAACCTTGTGTGAGAAGTTCTCCAACATCAAACTATTCAAGATATGTGTGTCAGCAGAAGAAGACTCTCGACTGCACCGAGGGGTTTCGCAAGAACGTATGGACCGCGACAAGAAGCGTAAGTGTCTGCCGTTGTCGTTCTTCAATGCGGTAATCTTCAACAACGATTCGCTAAGCGATTTGTATGATGAAGTGCTGCAAGTGAGATACATGATTGTGTAAGCTTCGAGAATATTAGAATGCACTATCTATTAAATAATCAACTAAAATTCATAAGCAATGAAATTCACCGAGCCACAAGTAGAATGGTGGCAGCAGACCTCTCTTGCACAACATATAGCAAGAGTGGGCAGGATCTGCTACAAGGCTAAGGGTAAGCAGCCCGAAGAAGGAATGACTGAAGAGGAAGTGGAAGCCTTCATTCAGAAGCGCGACGAAGAACGCTGTAAAGGCTTCTGGGAAAGCGGACATCGCTCGATGTATCGCCACGGCACCGTCTACTTTTTCATGCCTAATGAAAAGGGCCTTCCTAACTACATCTGGGCGTATCTGAATGCTTCACCTTACATCGACTATGCCACAAAGAATCACAAGGTATGGATTAGCACTAATATGCAGTTCTTGCTTGAGAACAAGAACCTGATGGACGCGCTTAGCCCGTATGGTGTCAGCGAGGACGAGTTTATCGAGAAGGCTCAGAAGTATGAGTGTGAGGAGGCATTTTCCATTATCCGCATGACGCTGGTAGTCACAACGCAACGCATACAAGGAGAGTCGTATAATCGAAAATCGCCAAATTGTATAGCCGAACAAAGTACACGTTATGTAAACCTTTCACGGAAAGGTGGTGTGCAAATTTGTCGCCCACATTGGGAGGAACAAGCTAAGTGGTATCAACTTTGGGCTTCTCATTTTGGCTATTGGGTGGCAGAGAAGGTTTATAAGTTCTTGATATTTACAGGTCTAAAACCTGAAGATGCAAGGGGCAACCTAACTTTTAATACCTATACCATTTGTGGTTATACATACACTCTTAGTGAGTGGAAGCATATTTTGGATATGCGCTTACGCAATAAAACTGGAATCGCACATCTTGACGCTTCTATCGTAGCAAAACAGATCAGTAGAATCATTAATGAGAGAATGCGGCAGTATATTCCGAGTTTTGAAATTTAATTAACAATTCAAACAATATATATCATGGCAAATTTAACATTAAACGAATACCAGGACAAGGCAATGAGTACTTGTATGCCTGAGAGTGACAATCTCTTCTATATGCTTGCCAATCTCGTAGGCGAGGTTGGCGAGTTTGCAAGCAAAGCCGGCAAGCACATGCGTAAGGGCAAGCTGCATATAACCACAACACAACGCGACGAGGAAGGCAAAATTCTGCATACGCAGGTGTGGAACGTCAGTGACGAGGAACGTCATCTTATGCTCTCTGAAATCGGTGACATTCTCTGGCAGACTGCCGGACTGGCAAAAGTGATGGGCGTTACGCTCGAAGAAGTGGCTGAAGAGAACCTCGCAAAACTTGCCTCTCGCAAGCAGCGAAATGTCATTGCCGGCGATGGTGACGAGCGTTAGTATTTAATTGATAATGCACCTTATGATAAATAGGAGAAATTATGAGTAGAAAACCGCTTCCCGACCGAGAGGATTTTGTGCGCCAGCAACCTACAATTTATCAATTCGATTTCAGGGATGTTCCTATAGAAAAATATGCACAGTCGCTTTATGCTCTATTCCACAATCCCGACTACGTTGATGCTGTAGGAAAGCGCAATCGCCTTGTTGCAACAGGCGATCGTATGCGTGTAGGTACAAGCGAAATGAATAATCTGTTTCGAGTTATTCAGCAACACGACCGTCGATTGGCTGACATTATGTATGCCTCTATGGTGCAAGTTAATTTGCACTCTGAGGTTAGCTATGATACCATGACGTTCTCTACTTTGCTGAAGTATAGTGTTGATTATTCGCAGCCAGGAATGAAGGAGAAGGTAGACTTACTTGCCGCTCGGCTCGACCGTCTGACGTTCCTTGCCGAATGTCTTGACCGTATTGCCACTGACATTCGTGGAGATATGCTTGATATTTTTAAGGGTAATATTGAGTTCAATCAGTTTGATTCCGTTACTCATGTTCTCCATCAGCTTAGAGGCTATTTCCGTTCGGCATTACCCAACGATATGGATTCTCCTGAAGGGGAATTGTTCTATGAATATGCTGACTCGATTTATAATTATATTGATAAGCGCTTGAAGACCTATACTGCAAAGTATCGCAAGATGCACCCTGTTTCGCCCAAATACACTGAAGAAGACCTCATAGAAGGTCTTAATCAGTTCTTCGGTCGTAATGATAAGTTCGACAAAAGTTTTGTCGGTCACACTAAAACTGGTGGCTGCTACATTGATGTTGCACAATTATGTCTCCGTCTCGATAGCAACGAAATAAAGAAGATTGAGAAGGTGACTTGCAAAATCAAGTCGAACAATATTTCCGATGCCGCATTGTGCTATAGCTTCAATGCCACTGATTTAATCATGAGCCAATATAAACGGCCCGAACAAAAGCAATAACTATGCCTAACATTTACCTTCGCCTACCTACGAGTCGTTGCCAGTTCTTCCGCAATCGCGACCCGAAGCACACGCTTGCCAAGGACGAGCCGTTGGTGTTTAGCCCCTACATGCCTCACCACTTTGTCTTGCGCAAGCATATAACCAATATCCCTGCTGTAACGCAAAAAGTTAATTCACAATGTTTCTCACACCAGCAGTGGCGCAACATGATGCAGGGCAAACACCCCAATGGTGGTGAAGTTGTTACAAAGCGCGATCCGCATGAATACTTGTCTTTTGGCGAGGTTCAGCGTTTTAGTGGAAGACAAGATTACGCTAAGAGTGACAATGAAGACTATTTGTGCATAAAGTTGCCTTCGGAGGTAGAGGTGATTGACGTAGTTCGTCAGGTTACGCCGGTATGGAATCTTAGTACGCGCGGCATCCGTCAGTTGCTTCTCATGCTGAACGATGATTTTAAGCGCAGTGTTGTAGAATGGGCTTTAGCTACATTTGACTATTGCACATCCGATAAGCGTATCATTTTCCGTCGTCAAACAGCTATGCTTGAGCGTTTTTTGATGCGTTACGGCATAGACCAGAACGAGAGCGAAAAAGACGCCTTGCGTCGCATCATCAGCCGATGGCTAACTTCGAATCATAGCAATTTCAAAGCTTATTCATGTGCGGATATGCAGTATATAGATGATAGTGAAAAGCGTTATTGCGTAGACGATATATTGTTTGACGATTAGAATAACGTGAACAAGAGTTAAATCAAAGTTTAAAACAAGTTAAAAAACAACCGTTTTAGGTGTACAAAAATGCAACTACCCGATAAATGTAAAGAATTATTCCTCGAAGGCATTACCGATGTAATGTTTTACCCGAAGGAAGATTGTGTAATCCCCGTGCCGTTCAATATGGCACAAGTGTTATATATTAATAATTGTAGTCTGCCCGCCGAGCCAACTTTACGCTTGGCTACGAGTGGCGAAAACTACGTTATTGTAGAGAATCTTAAAGTGAAGATGACATTCGCTAAACAGGGCAATGGCACTATATATACATATAATATTAGTGCTAATGTGGCAAATGGAGGCGAAAATGTGGCTGAAGCGTACCGAAATATGCGTGATAAGGAGTATCTTGTGGTATTGCGCAAGATGGACGGTTCGTTGCTGTTGTGCTATACCTTACCCCATACATTCGGTATTGGTGGCACCACGGACCACAGTCAGACTGAGTTGGCACGAACCGTCACAGCCACCACTCAAGCCCTGTCGGAGCCTATACCCATCACGCTTCGAGAGTAAAGCTATGCAACCATTTTTCTGATACATTATATTATACTGTTTAGAGCCGCTATTCGTGAGAATGGCGGCTTTTTTTGTCCTAATGTTAAAAACCACGGTCTTTAATTTTGCATAAGGATAACACAGCGGAGTAGTAGCAGATGGTAGCTCACTTGGCTCATAACCAAGAGGTCGAGGGTTCGAGTCCCTTCTCCGCAACATAGTCAGTCGGTAAAAAGATTGATTTTTCAGGATAACAACAACTAAACACATTTATTTTTAATGAAAGGCTTATTTGAAATACTAACCGAGAAGAAGTGGATGGTCAGTCCCGACTTCGTGCATGGTATTCGCAAGTCGCTTGAGCACAACCTAAACACTCATGCGGCTTTCAGCAAGCCGGAGAAGAATTGCGGATATGTCACAGCAAAAGATGCCGAGGGCAATACCTACTATCCAGAGGAATATCAGATCTCAGAGGACGGCAAGCAGGTGAGAGGCAACTGGTGTCTGGGCCTCCCTGCTGATGACGAGGATGCGCAGACGTTTCCTTTCGTTTCGGTTCTTACTGTTGACGGCCCTATCACTCGCAACGGCGGCTATTGTTCGTATGGCTCTATCGACCATCGCGACATGATGATGCGAGCAGCCGATCATCCTCTTTGTCGCGGTCACGTTTTCATCATCAACACTCCTGGCGGTTCTGCTTGGGCAAAGAACGATTATGCTCTTGCTATCGACTATGCCCACTCAAAGGGTCAGAAGGTTATAGCCTTGGTTGATGGTCTTTGCGCTTCGGCTGGTATGTACCTCGCTTCGCTTTGCGACGAACGCTATTACATGAATCCAAAAGACCAGGTTGGTTGCATCGGTGTAATGGCAGCGTTCTATACTCTTGCTGATGGCACAGTAGACCAATTTACCGATGAAACTTATCACGAGCTCTATGATCCGAAGTCGTTTGACAAAAACAAGGCTTATCGCGACCTCGCTAATAAGGATGATGACAAGGAACTTATCAAGGAACTTTCCGATCTTGGTGTTGAGTTCCGTGCCGACGTAAAGAAGGCTTGCCCCAATGCTACCGACGAGCACCTGCATGGTAAGGTGTTTAATGCCGAGGACGTGAAGGGCATTCTGATGGATGGTCAGTCATCATTTATGGGAGTGGTGCAACATGCCTTTGAACTTTATGATGGTAGAGCCGAACTTATCAACCGTGAACAGACGGTTGAGCCACAGAACGAGCCGGAGAATGAGCCAGAGCCAGAGAAACCGGAAGCAACCAACACAAACACTAATATAAATATGGAGAAATATCCTCTTATTTGCAAAGCTTGTGGATTGCAGGCTGGTGAGATTGCCGTTACTGAGGAGGGCGCGTATATGAACGCCTCGCTTCTTGACTCTCTCGAAGCCCACATGAAGGAAGCTGAGCAGAAGGTGACTGATGCCGAGCAGAAAGCCACCACAGCGGAGAACGCTCTCGCAGAATTGCAGGGCAAGTTTGATGAACTCTCCGCACAAGTAAACGCAGCCAACGAAGCAAAGGAAGTCGCGGAGACCGCACTCGCCCAGGCTAACGAGGCTCACAGTAAAGAACTAAGCGACCTTAACGCACAGCACACCGAGGCTCTTGCCAAGAAGGACGACGAGCTGAAAGCTCTCGCCGAGGCAAAGGACAAGGAGATTGCTCAGCTCACAACCGACAAGACTGATGCCGTGGCAAACCTTCAGACTTCTAAGGACGCGCTTGCTACAGCCGAGCAGATCATTGCCGATAAGCAGGCTCAGATTGCTGCCCTCACCAATGAGGCTGGCGAAGAGCTAAACAGCGGCGAGGCTCCTGAGAACAATGGCGAAGGAGCTAATATAAAACATGCTCAGACCAGCTATCCAAAATGGAATCAAGCCGATCCCGTAGGCTCAAAGAAGGCTATCGAAGAATACAAACGTAAGAACGGTATCCTTTAAAACACAACAACACAAGACAATTAAAAGCACAACCAACACAAAAATTAAACAAGACTATGGCAACACCTAAAGACTTTATTGGTATCAGCGCACTTCAGGAAGTGGCTAATCAGGTATTCGCAAGTGTAGTACAGGGTCCTGCTTTTGCTAATCCCGAGGAGATGAAGCGACTCGGCATCAAGACTATTAGCGGAGTCCAGTACAAGCGCACAATGAACGTGTTCGTCCGCAAGGGTGGCACTACTCGCCGTAAGGACATGAATCCGACCATGAACGGCACAATTGGATTCCTCAAGGAGCGTGTTTTGACAGCTAAACTCGCCTGGTTTAAGGGCACTGACAATATCGACCACTAC
>ERZ1023650.25-NODE-25-length-44811-cov-24.086536_pt1 | contig 44811 bp, 34 predicted proteins | sample MGYA00380337_ERZ1023650 | MGnify/ENA primary metagenome ERZ1023650 (study PRJEB33179, sample SAMN07449042) | human gut metagenome | biome: Human-gut; feature: Human associated habitat; material: Faeces | host: Homo sapiens | place: India:Kasaragod | collected...
CCCATTCCCACCTTTTCAAATTCTCCTCTCCCCTGTATAATAGATACAGTATATCTAACTATTTAAATAAGGAGACTCCTATGAAAACATTGAAATATATTTCCTGGAACGTAAACGGACTTCGGGCCTGCATAAAAAAAGGCTTTATGGACGCTTTCAATGCCCTTGATGCAGACTGCTTCTGCCTGCAGGAAACCAAACTGCAGCCCCACCAGATCGAGCTGGACCTGCCGGGATATCACCAGTACTGGAACAGCGCCGTAAAGAAAGGATACAGCGGTACCGCCATCTTCACAAAAGAAGAGCCCCGCTCCGTCACCTACGGCCTGGGCATAGAAGAACACGACCAGGAAGGGCGGCTCATTACCGCCGACTTTGGAAGCCATTACCTTCTCTGCTGCTATACCCCCAACAGCCAGCGGGGACTGGCGCGCCTTTCCTACCGCATGACCTGGGAAGAAGCTATGAAAGAATACATGACAAAACTGGCAAAAGAAAAGCCGGTGATTCTCTGCGGCGACCTGAACGTGGCCCACGAAGACATCGATATCGCCAACCCCGCCTCCAACCATAAAAATGCCGGCTTCACCGATGAAGAAAGAGGCCGTATGACAGACCTCCTTGCCGCAGGCTTCACCGACTCCTTCCGTCACCTTCACCCCGACGAAAAAGACGCCTACTCCTGGTGGAGCTACTTTGCCAAAGCCAGAGAAAGAAACGTGGGATGGAGAATCGACTACTTCCTCGTCTCCAGCGTATGGAAAGACCACATCAAAGGCGCCTCCATCCACTCCGATATCCTGGGCAGCGACCACTGCCCGGTGGAACTGGACCTGGAATGCTGATATGAAAAAAGACCGCTCCGGCGGTCTTTTTTTGCGGGCAAGGGATCTAGCCGCCTGCCGGCGAAGATTGTATCTGTTTTCTCTCAAAGGGCGGCAGTTCCTTCGCCGCTTCAAATGAGAACGCACGTTTTTGGCAGGGGTTCTCACTCCATTTGACCTGCCCCCGAACGGGGCTATGTAGCGAGCGCCTATATACTCTCTTGCGTCCCACTGCTTGTCAGGGGGGAGAGGGCCACGCAGTGGCGAGGGGGGATTGCCGAAGGCACGCCGGAAGCCGTTAGCCGATAGCCGATAGCCGACAGCCGAGACCTCCCCTCCCCGTCATTTCGAGCGAAGCCGAGAAATCTCCCACCGCCATGTCACCTGCCGTAATTGGAGTATGTGCTGCAATCTGCGCTGTCATTCTGAAGTCTGATTGTCTGACGTCTCCCGTCAAAATGCCTCTGCCTCCCCAAATTTCTTACAATCTCATCTTTCCATCCACCATTCCTTATTCTCCAGGTACCAGCGGATAGTCTTCTTAATCCCATCAGCAAATTTCGTTTCCGGAAGCCATCCCAGTTCTTTATGGATCTTTGCGGGGTCAATGGCATATCTCCGGTCATGTCCTTTTCTATCCTTCACATAGGTGATAAGGCTTTCCGGTTTTCCCAGTTCTTTGAGGATAAGCCGCACAATGTCGATGTTTGCCATTTCATTATGGCCGCCGATATTGTAGACCTCCCCTACGGTGCCCTTATGGATGATGAGGTCGATGGCCTTGCAGTGATCCTCCACATAGAGCCAGTCCCTTACGTTTTTCCCATCCCCATACACCGGAAGGGGCTTATCCTCCAGGGCGTTCATCATCATGAGGGGTATCAGTTTTTCCGGAAACTGGTAGGGGCCGTAGTTATTGCTACACCGGGAAATGGTGGTGGGAAGGCCGTAGGTCCGGTGGTAAGCACCTACGAGAAGGTCAGCACCCGCCTTGGAGCTGCTGTAGGGAGAAGATGTATGGAGAGGTGTCTTTTCCGTGAAAAACAGGTCTGGCCGGTCCAGGGGCAGGTCGCCGTAGACTTCGTCCGTGGAAACCTGGTGGTACCGCTGGATGCCATACTTCCGGCAGGCATCCATGAGGACAGAAGTACCGATGATATTGGTTTCCAGAAAGATTTCCGGATTCAGGATCGACCGGTCCACATGGGATTCCGCCGCAAAGTTCACCACCACATCCGGATGTTCTTCTTCAAAAAGCCCATACACCGCATCTCGGTCACAGATGTCCATTTTCACGAAGCGGAAATTAGGTGCATCCATGATAGGTGCAAGAGTCTTCAGGTCCCCTGCATAGGTCAGCTTATCCAGGCACACGATGCGGTAGTCCGGGTACTTCTTCAACATATAGAAAATAAAGTTGGATCCGATAAATCCGGCGCCGCCGGTTACTATGATGGTCATAATGTATGCTTCTTTTAATTTTAATTTTATCATTTTTTATTTATAGAATCGGGCTTTGGTCATCTTCATGGAAAAGGCTTTGTAATTCTATCATACGTCCCTTGCAAAGCACCATTTATTCAAGCTGCACTGTGCCTATAGTTTGTGCGTGGTGCCACTCTCCTGTGATGGTCCAATATTCATACGCGCTCAGCCAGGACAGAATCCAGGGGACTAGAGTCTTACCCCAAAGCATATCCTTACGGAGTTCATTACACTCTTTTCTACAGTCAAATACGCATAATTCCGGATATTTACCTGGATGCTTATGTGTATAAAGATGATGCGGCAATTTACCATTTACCTTTTCCAATTGGGGAGACAATAACCAGACATGTGGCCACTCTTCCGGACCACTTTCTATTCTCACCTTGTATTCGCAGCTTTCTGGACTTGGTTTTAAGACCATAATACAAGTCAACCTGCCATTCGCCAACTTTATGGATTGGATACAATTACTATAAAGATCCTTCAAGCAAACCAGTTGGCGAGGCAGACCAAGCCTGTTACCCGACTTATAGTTATGTCCCATAATGGTGAACCGCCGGTACTACGATGCTTCCCACAGGCGAAATCGTGCCTTTTTTCGAATCCACTTTCAAAATCCCCTGCTCCTGTTTGCGCTTGTTTTCTTCGGCCATTTCATTGTAGACCTGTACTACGACTTTTTCGCCGAGGACTTTCTTCAAATGTGCAGCTATCTCCATCATATCCATCTGCTTTAGTTTTTCTCGGTCAAAATCTTTTCGTGCTTCTTGCAGGAAATAATAAAAAGCACTTACCCTTTCCGGATGCTGGTTCCATTTGTTTGCCAAATTTTCCTCCGGATTGCAGGGGTCAGCTATAAAATACTGATTTCCCCGATGCTGAATATATTGATTTGCTTTTCCCAGGAACAACCCAATCGCGTCTAAAATGCTTTCACCATTATCATAGGATTTGGCTGCCAAAGTCGTGATAATGATGGAAACCGGTTTTAACTTTTCATCTTTCGACTCAAATTCTACATCCCGATACCGCTTGAGAATCTGTATGGCTTTCTGCAAAGGTGTCTTCAGTTTATGCCTCTTCAGTTTTTCAATTTTGGCATCTGCACGGAAAGCGCGATTATATTCCTCGAGCAAAGCCTTCCTTCTAATTTCACATCTTTCAAAAAACCACTTCTGATACTCTTTCGGATCACTTCTGATATATCTGTAAATCGCATACGGTTCGCGTTTGTCTGTAATCAAAAGCTTATTCTCCTGAATACATCCGGGCACGACGTCCGTATGGAATCCGGGGTGGGCATTATTTTCGACATGCCAGCAGCGACGCTTTTCCTCGATTTTCCCACCATTACAACCATACCTATTTTCCCGCAGATAGTCATCGAGCCAAGGCTTAACGACACCGCATTTCATTTCCATAGCATCCAGTCCATATTCCTCTTGAAAAGCAAGCACCCAATCCAGATCAAAATCGGCATCCTTGTTCCCTACAGGCAGCGGACGGACAACAGTTCCCAGCGCCATAGAACCCTGTGGGAAAATATCCACCTTATAATCTCTTCCTTCTTCATCAACTTTAGCTGCTATCCATTTACCTAAATTACGATATTCATCTTCCGCCTGTTTAAAAAGGTCATCGCCGATATCCAGATCTCTAGAAATACGGTTCAACACATCATCTATATATTTTTCTGTAGCCATTCAAACCTCCATTATTTCAAATCAATCTGCTCAGATTCATTGAAACATCGTTCCCCTTTCGAGGACTGATAGTACACATAGAGACGCCCGATGGAATCTCTTCCGCCTGTCTTGAAGACTTCATTCACGATTTCGTAAGTATTCCACGGATTCATCGTAGCAAAAATATGCAATTCATCCACCGACTCCGGCAGTTTTCTAACCTCATTTAATACCGACTCCACGAACTTCCGGCTATGCACCCGTGTCTTATCTTCCGAAGACCTGCTGATATACAAAGTCTTTCTGACAGCCACTGCTTTCGGAAGCTGCTTCTGTAAATCAATCCGGTATGTATCACTTAGAACTAAATTCATTTCGTAATCTTCTGGTCCCAACTTTCCTTTATAGAAAATTGAAATGTTTGAATTCGGCTCTTCTTCCCTATCGTGCGTTCCCTCCGTGTAGGAATATTGAGTAAACGGACTCTGCAATATGACCTTAAACTGCATAGGAATCGGCACGCGTATCAATTTACACTTTTCCACGCCCAACACATAATAGGCTGCCAAATATTCCCAGTAGGCATGCTCATGCAAGTACTTGAACCCGTTATTGCCATTCAAGGTATAGCCCCTGTTACTTTTTCTTATCCTAAGAATCAGCCAAGCATAAATAATAATCACAATGGCATCGGCAGGTAGTGTTGGAGATAATTCTAAATAATCTGCAAGAACTAAGAGAAGCTCTAACGAATCCGGTAGCAGCTCCTGATGTGGGCAAGTAGATTCCACCAACCAACTTCCCGGATTACAGTAGAAAGCGAAAGAGAGGAAAAGGGCCAATAATGCAAGGCACAGGAAAGCCTGAAAATACAATTTATTCCAATCCCTGACGGCCCTCATCCACTTCGTATCCATATTCCCTCCATTTGCACATCAAAATCTCTACCTTGATTGCCGTATTTCCTTAGCAGACAAGGATCCCGTCCTGCTCAGCCTTTTCAAAGAAGACATTGAAATTGCTGCAGCGTTTCAGAGAATTCGCCCCGGTTTCTATGAACTCCCAGCTTCCTGTATAATCATTCCCACCCAGGGCAATTTTGGGCGACTTGATAAAATGTACAAGCTGCTGCGGATTCTCTACCAGTATGTCTTCCAGCTGATTGGCCCACGAAACCTTCTCATCCCTTGAAGCATTTGGGACATTGTAGAACACGTGCTCCAGATTCATCGACATGTAGTAGAGCTCATACGGAATTGACCGATAAATCTTCGCGCATGTTCTCAGCCGGTTTACTTTGGCCTGCTTGAGATGGTTCCTATAGATGACACTCCCCGGATTACGGGCCCAGATACCACTCGCCGGGTCATAGTACACGCCTTTCCCGTAATCCGAAAGTTCAGGATTTCCAGTCATATCCAATACCTGCGTATCCGGGATAAAGGCGGCATCTGTATCGATGATCTGCACGACCTTGTAGAAATCCTTCGCCTCAAAATGCTGCCGGCCGGCAAAGTCTCTTACCCTATTTCCCACTTCTTTAATAATATCTGTCGTAGGGATATGAAAATCGGCGGTCAGATCTCCATCCATGATTTCAAACCGGATATCACTTTGACTGAGCAGCCGAGACATAGCCAGGCCCAGAGACGTCTTATCCGTCGCTCCTTCCACCAGGAAGAGCAGTACCTTTAGTCTCGATCTATGTGCCATGCCGGACCCTCCGTCTTATCAACCGGCCGGGTGATCCGCTTCAGCGCATACTCGATAGCCATGTTATTTGTTTTTTCATACAAGGACTCCGGCGTGCCTCCAAGCTGGATATCCCCGTAGTAGACAGACCGCAGGTTATTATTCGGCTTTATATTTTTCAGCCGGATATAACGATTTTGGGGATTGACCGTGGTGAAAACGATCGCTTTCTTTTGCAGCGTTTCTAATGGCCGCAGGTTGTGGGATGTAAAAATCAACTGCCCTTTTCCTGAACTTTCAAAAATAGCCAGAAGTTCTCCCAGAAGATATTCAAAAATCCCTGCATCAAGCTCATCCACCACCAGCGTAATTGACGGATCTGCATAGGCGGCAATAAACATATTCAATATAGCCACGATTTTCTTGATGCCTTCCGATTCATACCGGAGCGGGACTTTGCTATTGCTCCGGATGGATATTGCCTCAAGAGCCATTCCCTCTTTTCCATTCTTCATGACCTGCTCCCCCATGTCCTTCAGCTCCAGCTGCAGGTGAGGAATCAGCTCACCGAGGACAGGATTCATCTTGGCAATGACTTTCTTCAGCGGTTCATACAACTCTTTTGGAAGTACCGTCGGTTTATCCAACCGGAAAAAGACCACCCCTGCAGCCAACCGTTTATTCTTCTTATTTTCCACGCGGAAATAAAGCGGCAGTCCGGCATTCATATTTATCGGCCCCCATCCCCGCGTATCGATGACGTACAGATACCTCCGTCCATAGGCCTGCAAAGCCTTGAAAATACGGCCCAGCACAGTCCCGCCATTTCCCGCAAGCAGTGGAAACGCATCCGTCGAAAAGAAGAAAGAAGTATACTGCCTCCTCGCAAGCCTCTTTGCTACCAGCAGATTGATCAGCCGGTCATTCTTCTCGCCAATGATTTCCTTCGCCAGTTTTTGTGGAGAAAAGACAATTTCCTTACCCTGGTCCTGTGCAATCAGCCTATGCTTCTTTTCCCACTTCGTGCCATCAAAAGCGGAAACCTTCAATTCCTCCTGGCTGACATAGACCCCGGGTCCCTTTTCGCCATCTTCTGCATTGCCATCCATTTTCTCTTTCGTAAGCATCACCTTATATTCCGTGTAATACATAGTCCCGCTCACAGACAGCTGAAATGCCGCCATCATCCCGGCTTCCTCTTTTCCTTCCGTAATATAGGGTAACGCTTCATCCCGAAGAGAATGACCGTTTAAAATCTTCTTCAGCAGCCCCATGGCATGAACAAAGGTCGTCTTGCCCGATCCATTCTGTCCATAAATGCCCAAAACATCTGCTTTAAAATCTACCGGCTCATTATTATCCCTTGGGGAAATCGTAATCGTGCCATACTCGACATTCTGCAGATTAAAAATATCCACTCTTTTCAATCTGATCCAGTCCATCATTTCCACCACCCACTTCCTTTTTCATAGAGTACCACGATAAAAGAGCTCAGTCAATAATATCGTAACAAAATGTTACGATTTTATTGACTGATCTCTTCCAATTTGCTTCTCAGAGAAAGCATCAGTGAAAAAAATTTCACTAAAATATACACAAGCCGAATGGGTAGCTAGTGGCTAGCAGCTGGTAGCCAGGTGAACCCGCTAGCGGCGAAAAAGAAAGAGTCGAGAGTTGAGTTTTGAGAGCCCCGGTCCCGCGTCGAAGCCGCTAGTCGTCAGCCTCCTTCCTCGGAAAGGCGAGGGTCCTGCAGAGGACCCTCGAGTCGGGTCTAAGTGGGCGCCTCTACTGCACAATAAGGTGCCTTCCTTTTGTGACCCGACGGTGGCGCCGCCAGGCGACGGAGGTTAGCTGAGGGGAAACGCCGTAGGCTGATTCCATGCGGCGCCAGCCACTGACAACAGTCCCCTTTCTCAAAGGGGGATGTCTGCGCTAGCAGACAGAGGGATTCTAGTGGGCTTACACACTTAGCATTTTAAATGCTCGATTGGCATAATTCCTACAGAATCCCTCACCCCGGTGGGGAGCTCCCTTTGAAAAAGGGAGCCTGCTGCACAGTCAATTGGAACGTTATTTGTGCAGAGTCATTAGGGGCCCATCTGCGGCTTCGCCGCTACTGGGCATAATACTGCGTCACTTCCCAATTTGTGCGCCGCCACCTTTGCGGCGAAGCCTCAGATGGAATTCTGTTGAAAGCGCCGCAGGCTGGACCTCAACTCTCAAATCTCAAATCTCAAATCTTTCTTTTCCGCCGCAGGCTGTTCAGCTTTCCTGGCCGCTAACAGCTAGCAGCTAAAAGCCCCCATCCGTTCGCACGCCGCTCAGCCACATGCCAATCGGCCCGCAGGGCCTGTCCGCCCAGCTGACAGCTGCCTTGTCTCTAACCACATTAAATACCTGCTGCAACCAAACCGTAAACACGCCAATAAGACCCGGTGTCCGTATACTGCAAGAATTTGTCCAGTGAATCAGGCGCCGGCGTAAGGATGGAAACCGAAGTTTCTCCAAAAGCCGAACTAGTCGTCAAAGAGGCAAAAGCATGAGCCAGTATAAAGTCCTTGGGTCTTATGGTGTTTTTTTGCATTTCATTGTCATGAATCCGGATTACATAACATGGTGCGAGGATCGAGATCGAGAGGAATTGCGGCAGAGCCACTGGCCTGCTCGGTCTCGGTACAGGCCCCACTTCCCTATTCAGCTGAATCGGTGAGAAGCGTTCAGGGTGATATCCATATCCGGCCGGTCTTGGCAGCTGCTTCCCTTTTGCTAGCACTGGGGAATATACTGACCGTCCTTCTATGCTGCAGGTCCCTGATTTACTTCTCTACTATATACATACCGCGAAGTTGCATTTTGTGAACATGAAAATATAAATTTTATCATTAGAATTTTATGAGATGAAATTGTAAACCTTAAGTGTGTAATAGCTAGTGGACCTGGAACAGAAAATCCAGCACTATTTGCTATACGTAACAATACCCGCAAAACCGGACCTCCAGCTCTTTGCCCTCACCCCCGGTTCCTTCAACGTCCAGCTGGGCTCCCGCAATGATAGTGACTCCCTCTTTTACGGCAGCGGAGAGGAATGAAAGGTCAATGTACTCTATAAGTCGGGCATCCGCCTTCTTCATATCATGGACTCCCTCCATAAGAAAGAAGATCCCACCCGGCATCTGGCAGAAGAGAATGATGAAATTCTGGAATCCATCAAGTCCATATATGAGACCATGGACACCGCCAACCTGTCCCTGGATATCAGCTGGAACTACCACCCCATATATGACACCTTCTCCATTTCCCATGAAGAAACGGCCCCCATCGCCAGGGCCATAGAGGCCTACGTAGAGCACCGACAGGATACAGCAACAGAGCAGCTCTTCACCGGCATCATCACCGGCGTGGACGTGAAAAAATACATCATCCGCCTCCAGAAAAAGGATGGTACCCCATTGCCCATTAAATTCCGAAAAGAAGACCTCCCCGCCCTCATGGCCCAGGACGTGAATCCATTATATCCCAGAGAATACAGGATTCACGTACGCTGCGAGACGAAACCCATGAAAAAATGTACATGGCAGTTTAAGGGATTTGAGGAGACCTGAACATAAATGCAAAAAGTCCGAATGGCTATAGAGTAATGACTTCATAGCTTTCGAACTTTTGGGGTGTATATGGTTCCATTGCTATTTGGAATAGGCTAAAGCAGGAAGAAAAGACATGCAATTGGGGGAACTTTTTATTTATACAATGAAAAAGCAACCCTATTTCATCCCATAGCTGCTAGCATTCCTATCGAATTCTTCAACACTTTTAAACTGAATCTCATCAAAGAATTGCAACCAATTACAGTCATTTTTTACAACTTTTAGTTTTTCATCTATGGGGCTTGCCTTTTTAGCCCAACTATTAATCCCCGTATTGATTTTTTGATAGCTATCAGGACCATTCTTTAATTTTTGCGGATTATAGACAAGTATAAAACGCGTACGTATGCCAAGCTTATCAAAATATTGAGAATTAAGGACTATCTTTTCAAAATAACGATAACTGTGAGCAATCTTTGCATACAAGTTATATTTTACTTTATCATCCAGCCTTGAATTTTTAAACTCTATAAAGTTTACATACCCGTCACGGAAAGAAATAGCGTCTACACTGCAAAAAGGATGTCCGCCTCTTTTCCTGGACAGTTTTTGAATAATACTGTCAAAGCAATAGGCTATTTCTTCCGATTTAGAAATATATATCACTTTCCCGGGTATAGAATTATCTTTTGAAATTACCGAAAATGTCTGTTTATACGAAGAATGAATGCAAAATGCACTTTCCAACTCTTGATAGGAGCTTATAGTACCATAATCAACTATACTTGCATTATTCATGATTATCACTACCTATGTTATCATCCATTTGGTTCAAGATGCTAAACGGCTTAGCCATTTCACTATAAATGCTTTCTAACCTGTCATTTACATGATTGAATTCTGCATAACCCCTGTCATTGAGACTAGCTAAATAATAGTCGCACAACTCTTCCATACCATATTTTCTTGAGTACATTTCAATGGCACGAAGGAAATAAGGACTATGCGTTGTAAGCAGGACTGTAAGATCAAAGATTTTCTCCAAAAGGACCACAAGCTCAGCATATTTCAATTGCCATTCCGGATGCAAATGCACCTCGGGTTCGTCCAGTATTAAAACATCTTTTTCGGAAAGAGCACCACGACTGAGAAGGAGCGAAAGCAACGCAAAAGATTTTAAGCCGGTAGACAGGTTATCGACAGCCAGCTCCTCACTATATCCCTTTTCCTGATAGCTAAACCCACCGCGTTCATTTGATAGAATTTCTCCCGGAATCACCTCATCTAAAAGTGCATTCACACGAGTTAGTTTCTTACGTGTCAAAGCCTCCGCCACGGCAGATTGTTTTGCACCCTCTCGCAGGAATTTGCATAAATAATCTTCCGGCGTTGAATGCGCCCCCATATAGGCTGGCCGGTAGTTTAATGCTTTGATGCTTTCCGGTGTCTGTATAAGCAAGGATTTATTCAACAAAACCAAGGGCACCTCTTGATTAGTGCACTGATTTTTATCAAAGCCAATACGAATCTTCTTATCTTTTATAGTTAACTCTATTTCTGCGGGCTCATTGCTGAGTAATGAGTTAACCTGATCCTTAAAGACCGGTAAAAATGTACGTTCAATAAGAATAGAAATAATATCAGACTCCGGAACATCATCAACCTGACTGATCTCGTGCCAAACATCGGAGACGACTTGTTCAGGCGCATCAGTTGATACCCCTGGCATTTGTAATAATTCCATGAGTTTCTGAGTAAATTCTTTTCGAAAAGAATCCTGATTTGCAAGATCTATATTCTGACCCCAATTAAACCATCTTCCTAATGGAATCGCTGTCAGCTTTCTTCCTGACTCTGTATTGAATTCGATATGCCCTATCGCATGCGAAAAAGCCTCTCGTTTTTCCTTCAACCGTTCATCTTCAATCTTTCCCGTAAGTCCATATAAAGAGTTAAATACGGAAAAAAGTGTCTTTCCAACTGTACTTTTCCCCGTATTATTGTTCCCGGCAATGACCGTCATTCCCCGGAATTCAAAATCTCCATGCTCTATTTTCCCCACATGGTCAATTTTTAACCTCATGATGTATCTCCTATATTTTCACTATAGCAGCAAAATATCAATATTATACTTATACATTATAAGCCTATTTTAGCACACCTCATGTTGTAGAATCTATAAATAAGCAAGCACACCAAGGCAGCAGGAAATGGGGTAACTAACCCGGAAAACGCAAACTTTCTAACTTGCATCCATCAAGCGGCAGGCTAGACCAGCAGATATGTGCGAAATTCACCCCTCCAAGCCGAGTAATCATCTCAATGAGATCTTGGGACCAACAGCTAAAACGAGTAAGTCAAGCTTTCCAGGCTCAGCAATCAAGCCTGCAGGAAATTACTGCCAATAGATATAAGCTAGGACTCAACCTTTCCAAGCTATTTAATCCATCCCACCAACGCGCCAACCCACTATCCGCAAGCGCCGAGGTAAGCGACGAACACAAAAACACACCAATCAGGCCCAGTGTCCGTAGATTGCAAGAATTCCTCCAATGAATCAAATGCCGACGTGAAGGGCGTGGCCGATACCATCCCCAAACCGAACTTGTCGTCAGAGGATCAAAAGCATGAGCTAATCTAAAGTCTTAAGCCCTATGGTGTTTTTGTTGTTTGTATTCAGCAAACATTGTTGTGACATATCCGGATAGTCGGGGTAGCTGGTAGCTTGTGGCCAGCAGCTGGGTGATTGGCGGCGATGCCGCAAACCATTCGATCGCGATCTGTCTTTTCGAGAAGCTTTCAGGGTGATATCCATATCCGGCCGGTCGTGGCAGCTGCTTCCCTTTTGCTAGCACTGGGGAATATACTGACCGGCCGTCTACGCTGCAGGTCCCTGATTGACCTCTCTACTATATACATAACGGGAAGTTGCATTTTGTGAACATGAAATTACATTAAATTTTTATGAGATTATATTGAGCCACATAACTTTGATAGGGAAGAGTGAAGAGGGAAGAGAGAAGAGAGGGTTTCGGTGCAAAGCACCTGGCGTCATTTGCGGCGCTTGCCGGTATAGGCATGAGACGTCAGACTGGGAGACTTCAGACAACAAACCCTAACAGGCGGCTCTGCCGCCGGATGCACTCTTCCCTCTTCACTCTTCTCTATTTTCCGCACAGTTATAAAAAATATTTCTTTTCATCTTTTCCTAAATATCCGGCCAACTCCTTTACGAGCTTATGAACTGTAGTAGCTGGCACAGCTTCTGAAGGCTTATGAAGCAATAATTCTTTACCATATTGTTTTTCCAGATAATCCAGCTGCTTTTCCGCATTTCTAATCGCATTTTTGGGACTTCCGGCCTTCAATATATCTTCGTAGAGCAAAGGGTATCCGCTCTCCGATAATGACAGGCAAGCTGATTTTTCTTTACTGTATTTTTTGTGCAATAGTTTCTGGAACTGTTCATTCAATATCTCTGTATAGGCCTCCCGGCCATTATTACTTCTGTATAGTATGAAATGCAGAACCAGCCAATACTCGAAGCATTCATTCGACCATCCTGCATAATATTCAATTCCGGTATGGCCTTTATTCAAGGCATCCATACTCTGTAAAACATTATTAAAATGATCACGGGGAAATTCATCTTTATCGTATAAGCACCATACCTGGCAATGTCTGGGATGGCTAATGCTGACCCATTGCCGGGCCGCCTCCAGAACCCGTTGTGTTTCACGGCCGGTCCCCTTCACATAAATCATATTTCTATAGGCTGCGTTCTTTTCTATGGCAATCTTCATACCTGTAAAATAAGCAGGTTCTGTCACAGTGCCTTCCGAAAAAATGGCATATCTATAGTTCCTGGGTTCCAAGAAACCATTTCTTCTCCGCTTCACTCCATGGGCCATATCAATTCACCCAGCCTTCCATTTTCTTAAAGAAAGGATCCGCCCCATACCTTCCTTCCATGTATTGTTTACTGTAGGAAGCATCTTTCCTTGGTTTTTCTCCGTTCTCACCTCGAAAATCAGATAAAGAATACATCTGCCCTTCTTCATCCCCATTTTTAGCGGCAAACCAGATTTCATCCCTTCTGAAATTTTGGGAGTTCATCGTCATGACATCCTGAGAAGTAAAAATCAGCTGAGCTCCATTTTTATTGATTCCCGGATCTGCATACAATCCGATCATATATTGCAGAAGGGCCGGATGCAGCTTTGCATCCAGTTCATCCACCACCAGGGCTGCACCATGAAGCAATGAGGAGATAATAAATGGCAGGCTGTTGAATATCTTAATGGTCCCACTGGACTCTTGATGGAGTTCCAATTCATAGGATTTTCCCTTCACCAAATGTTTTGTAAAAATCCGAAACCGCTTCTGGTCTGTAGTTGAGTTGTCAATCTCCTCCAATCGATAATCCGTAATATTGGTATCCATGGCATCCAGGAAATGGAGGATAGAATTCTTCATATCTCCATTCTCCGGTAAGTTCATAAAATGTTCCTGAAAAGAGTCCTTGTAATCCAAAAACAGGATCTTTTCTTTGAACCATGAAATGACATCCTGTATAATATCATTTCGACTGTTCACGATTCCAAAATAAGACAGCAGGGGCAGTTTTGGAGAAATGGTAAACTTCTCTTCCTTCCCCAAAAGTTTCTTCAAAGGCTGAATCAGGGAAAAGTTCTTGACCCCTTCCCTGGAAAACACCTTCGTATACCGTCCATGACGAATACTCTTATGATACAGACTCTCAGAAACAACTACATCATTCAATACAGATAAATTATATTCATACTCATACACGGCTGTCCTGAAGACAAGAGAAAAATCAGTCGGCCGATTTCTTGTATCCTTATCAAATAAATAGGGGATAATAAACCGGCTGAATGAATCCGATTGCTGTGGACGTAAATCATCGGTAGCGACGATTACCGGATTGATCACCTTATAGCATACGCTGTACAGAGCATCCAATACAGTAGACTTACCGCCGCCATTGGGTCCATAAATGACGGATAGGGGTAAGAAAGAGTTGCCATCCCGATCTACAATCAAAGAATCCCTATGCTCCGATAAACTTTCAACTGCTGCTAACGACAGCATCGCTTCATTCTTGATGCATCTGTAATTTTTTACAGTAAACTGGCATAACATAGGCCCCACCTCTTTTTGCTGGAATCGTCTTCTAATTGAGATAAATTGAGATTTTTTATCATATTTTCCTGATAAGATTATCATATCACGATAGAAAGAAAGAGAAAAGAGGAATAGAGGAAAAAGTGAAGAATGAAGAGAGTGATCGGTGCGAAGCACCTGGCACTATTTGCAGTGCTTACCTGATGAGGCATGAGATATCAGACAGTCAAACGGCAGACTGATTAGGCGGCTCTGCCGCCGGATGCACTCTTCCCTCTTCTCTCTTCACTCTTCGCTGTTTTCTCCCCCACCACAAAAACTCCTGATTCATCCCAATGCCGCTGCACGGTGGGGCTCGGGACACCGTCCTCAGGGGATGGGCCGGGAGGATCCCGTAAGGGGTTCCCGTGCTTCCGGTGAGATCCGGTGAACTGTCGCCACTCATGATTTCTGACAGGTCTTTCCTCAGGAGTTGTTGCATGGATAGTTTAGTGAAGGGAGAAGAGTGAAGAGATTTCCTGCAGCAAAGCCGCCATTCTGGCTCTTCCCTCTTTCCTCTTCTCTCTTCCCTTTGTTTACTCTCGACGCGTCGGAGAGGCAGGAATCATATGAAGAAGTCCTCTCTCCTCCCCGGCTCCATGGATTCTGCGCCTCCAGGGAATGAAGAGATTTCTCCCGGCCTTTCCGCCTCCAGCTATATAGTACGGGATAACAGAAAAACGTCCCAGGCGAAAAGACAGAATTGAGAATTTAGACTTGAGAGTTGAGAGTTGAGATCCCGCGGCTCCGCCGCTATTGGAACCCTAATGACTCTGCACAAACAACGTGAAATTGACTCAGCAGAAGGCCCCTTCCTCGGGAAGGGGCTCCCCAACGGGGTGGGGTTAGCTATAGGAAACTGATGGAAACGGCCCGCAGGGCCCACCAGAATCCCTCTGTCTGCTTCGCAGACATCCCCCTTTGGAAAAGGGGGACTTTTCATTGGCTGCTAGCGCCGCAGGCGGACCGGCTTTCCTAGCCGCTAACAGCTAGCAGCTAAAAGCTAAAAGCCCCCATCCGTTCGCACGCCCCTCAGCCACCTGCCGACCGGCCCGCAGGGCCTGTCCGCCCAACTACCAGCTGCCTTGACTCTAACCACATAAAGTACCTGCTGCCACCAAACCGTAAACACGCCAATAAGACCCGGTGTCCGTATACTGCAGGAATTTGTCCAGTGAATCAGGCGCCGGCGTAAGGATGGAAACCGAAGTTTCTCCAAAAGCCGAACTAGTCGTCAAAGAGGCAAAAGCATGAGCTAGTATAAAGTCCTTGGGCCTTATGGTGTTTTTGTGTTTGTTTCTGTTGAGCAAACATGGTGACATATCCGGATAGTGTCATAGTAGCTAGTGGCTGGTAGCTGGTAGCTAGGACTACTGCCGCCGTCGCGGCTCCTTTCCTCTCCTCCAGACTTCAGTCATTAGCAGGTAGTTCGCGGCATTGCCACAAACCATTCGATCGCGATCTGTCTTTTCGAGAAGCTTTCAGGATGAATTCCATATCCGACCGATCACGGCAGCTGCTTCCCTTTTGCTAGCACTGGGGAATATACTGACCGGCCTTCTATGCTGCAGGTCCCTGATTTACCTCTCTACTATATACATACCGCGAAGTTGCATTTTGTGAACATAAAAATGAAAGATTTATAGTTAGGAACTTATGAGAAAATTTAAAGAGGGATTTTAGAGATGGTTTGGGTAGTGAAATTGGTGCAAAACATCAGACTCCATAAAAAAAATGGCATTACCCATTAAGTTCAGAAAAGAAGACCTCCCCACACTCATCGCCCAAGACTTGAACCCTTGTCTTCCCAAAGGATGCAGGATTCACGTACACTGCAAGTCGAAACCCATGAAAAAAAGTACATGGCAGTTTAAAGGATTTGAGGAAAACTGAACAGAAAATACAAAAGTCCGAATGACTATAGCGTAACTACTCCATAGCCTTCGGACTTTTTTATAGATAAGGGATTATAGCTAGCGAGTAAGATCAAGTACGATGATGTCCGTGATGAACAACAACCAGTGGCTGGGCTTACAGCTATCTGCTGACCGAATTGAGACACCATTTCATAGATTTTTCCACTCCATAGTCAACGGAAGCCCATATCCTTCATTCAGTTTCTCAATAGCCGCTCTATTTACATCAATTATTTCGCTGAATCCTCTCGTCTGCGGATACACATGGATCTTTTCTAACCTTTCATTTTCAATTCTAGCAGCATTCAGCATCATTTCATAAGCAGCCAAAACCTCTTCATATGAATTCCCGCGAAGCAATTCAACCTGATGGTGTAGTGCCATTAAATAATGAATAAAACTATCTCTTTCATTGAAACCAGTCTGCGATGGCTGTATATCAGCTTTCATAATTTTACGGAAGCTATCATCCATGAAAACTTTATCTCGCGGTGTCAATGCATCCTTATGTCCCTGATTGTAAGCCCAGTCAAGAAAAGCCATTTTATATTCCGAGAAAGCTTCTGGATAATACACCCATTTGCTCTTCCGCTTAATGTCCTCTGCTTCACGAAAACGATTCGTAAAGTGTCTAAGATTGAGCCAGGTTCCCGAAGCTAACGCATCTATCTTTGTTAAAGCCAGTGCCAACATCTGATGATTACCATAACCATAAATCACCATTTTTCGCGCAAGTTTTGACATAGCACAAATCTTTAAAATATTATATACCCATGCGGGGTCATCAACTAAATATTGTCCCTCTGGGGGCTCTGCAATGATATAAACCCCTTCAACATCAAGTTTAAGAAGCTTATTCATTAACTGTTCTATATTCTCTTCACGTCCCTGAAGTAATTTTGCAGGCAACGCTAGCGTCATAAAGATAGGCTTGTTCTTCTGATAAACCTCATTTGCTGCTTCAACCAGATTTTTCGTCCGTGTAAAAAAACGTTTTTCCCAGTTGTCCTCATATGGTTCCATAATAGACGGCAGTATATAACCAGTAGTTTCGGCCTTATCATTATATACTTTGACTTTCTGTAAAAATTGTTTTGTCCAGCCTTTATCACTTAAGTGTAAGAGCTTCTCGGATAGAGAAGAATCCCAGTATGTATACTGTAGTAAATTGGGGGAAGTCGCATCTGGATAATAACACTGTGTATCAAACAAGCATTGAGTACCAGCTTGTCTAAATTGTCCAGACCAATTAGCCAGATTTAATGGAGAAATATCGCGCGGGCTCAGAATTACATAAGTTTCCTGCCATTTTCTCGATAATTCACAAGTTATACCTTTCATACCATAACCAAATTGTAGATACAATTCCATATAAGCTCACGCCCCTTCATTGGATGCATTTTTATAGTTTAACAAAAGATGTATGACAACGTAAATGTAAATCTCAATCTGGAAATATTACAATCATTCATATGGTCAACGTTTTCTTAACGGCGCTAAACCATTCCATCGCTTTTTTGGCACTAGGAGGCCTTTTACTAATCTGTTTCTGCATAAGAGTTTTAATAAAAGACATCAGCCACTGATCCGGATCCCCCTCTAATTTCTCATCCTTGGGCATGACAGTTCGTGTTTTATACCAGATTTCCCCGAAGTCTGTTTCATCTCCACTTAAAAAAGGATGCTTTCCTGTTACAGCCTGGTAAGCTACCACCCCAATAGAAAACAAATCTGCACGGCTGTCTATTTCCTGTTTCTTGTTTTGAAAAAGCTCAGGTGCTCCATACCCCGGTGTATGCGGTCCCACCGGCAACATCGTTTGGGTAATTGATGTCAAGTTTAAATTTCTAGCTATACCGAAATCAATAAGATGGTAGTTTCCCGCTTTATCACGGATAATATTAGCTGGTTTAATGTCCCGATGGACAATTCTAATTGTTTCCAATTTCCTAGTAACATCTAAAAGATAGTCTAATAGTTTCACAACTTCTTTTGTTCCAATTGACGGAGTTTTCTGAAGGATTTCTGCCAATGAAAGTCCATCAATATATTCTTCAAGAAGGTACGTATGACAAACTTCATCAAATATTACATTATCTACTTTTCGGATTTTAGGGACGCCTGGGATATCGTGGTCATTCACTATATCAATTTCTCTTCTGGTCCGTTCATCCATATGTTTAATAATTTTAAGCATAACCTTCCCATATCCGGAAACTGTTGCTAAGTACACCTCTTTTTGCCCGGATTCTGGGAATTTTCTCAAAATACACATAGAAGAAAACCGCTGATAAATCTGCTCTAGAACTCCATCCATATCTAGTCACCTCAGCTTTCTGACTGGTGATACAAAGAATAGCCTAACATTTCATTAATATAAATGGCGCTTTCACTCATAGGGAAACGCCTTCTACGCGGTTTAAGAGCCTCACTAAAATTCTTATTATCATACAAATATATCCCTAGGCCCAAAGAAGAACCCTCCTCCTCTGTTTCTACCTTCATTTTACATTTGCGTCGTAGAAGAACTGAATTTTCAGAAGCAAAAGAAGCATTAATAATCACCTGTTGTAAAACATTACGCCAGCCGTTAATTTTTGCTTCTACGGCCTCAACACATCTAACTCCAAAAATATTTTCTCTATCTCTGATCCGCCAAAAGTTATTTTCCTTATCAATCAATTCTGAATCTAAAAGTTTTTCAATCGATTCAAGGACCAGTGCCGGCCGTAAGGATAGATTCTTCTCAATCCGTTCTTTTGTCACATTTCTCTTAGAGAAAATGTAATATAAAATTTTCCTGTCTATAGTAGATAGCTGCCAACGCTTTTCATTCCAGTGCTCAAATTTTTGCGGATCGTATTCAACAAAAACAACATCCGGATATGTTTCATGAATCATCGGTTCAATAAAAATTGCAAGACTGCAATTTCTTTTTGATTCATATTTTCTTTTTTTATAGGAAATGAATTCCTGTACCATATCGAATTCTTGTCCCCATGTGATGGTTCTGGCCCTTACACTACTTTCAGGATGCAATGCCCCCAGCTCAATACACTTTTTCATGACACAAAATTCATCCCCCTTTTCATAGCACTTTATACTGCATTTATCTTATTATAAATTGGAATATCCGGCAACAAATCAATTATCTTGCAATTTAGCAGATCTCCATAGAATCGCTCGATATAAAAAGTCTGAAATCAACAATCTCTTTTACACAAAATGGCAGTTTTCATTGACCACGCAACCCACAACCGGTTTCTGTAAGCAGAGATATTCATTGTACAATAATGTATAGGCGCAAACATGAACGGCAAACTCCCTTGTAGCTGCTAAACAGAGCCAAATGCTTCAATCCACGCTATGAGAAAGCTGGGATAAGCGAAGATTGGTTCAGGCGCTTTCGCCGCTGAAAGTCCTCTCTCTCTCTTCACTGATTCTTCCCCAATATATACTCCCTCAGATCCTCATGCAGTATCCTCTTATAGTCCTCCACTCCAGGCTGGTCGAAAGCGTTGATATCTGCCATAGCGCCTTCATAGGCTATCGCCAGGAAGAAGAAATACATCAATGCCCCCACGTGGAAAGGAGTCAGTTCTGCCATGGCGATGTGGCAGCTCATTCGGCCTTCGGAGGCGAGAGCCTCTTCATTGGCCTTCTGTGCGGCGGAGAGCATACGGCTCATGGGGACAAGACCACTCACACCATTCTCATCACAGATGACCGAGAGATCTTTTGGTAATTTCTTTACGGTGATAAACTGTACCAGCTTGTTTTTCGCTCCCTGCTGGTGCTCCTGTGTAAGGGAATGCATATCCGTTGTACCTACAGCGGCCACTGGAATGCGGCCATTATAGACGATATTTCCGTTTACATCATACTTCTTTCCCAGGGATTCCCCAAGAAGCTGTGCATACCACCAACCCAGGGAGCGCAGCTTATCGCCATAGGGCATGATAACCTCTGCTGCCATGTCATACTCTTTCATCGCGGTATACTTCAGCGCCTCCAGCATTAGTGCCGGATTTTCGGCCAGTAGCAGGATGCGAACTGACGGTGCAGCTGAAAATCGCTTCATCTACGATGAGTGGAGAAATCTTTCTTGCGCTTAGGAACGCAGGGCTGCTTAAGAGGAAAGGGTAAGCTAAGCGCCACCGGTGAGATTCTTCTCTTTTCCCTCCAGCTCTCAATCGCGTATTGGGTGGCTAGTGTCTCCGAAGAGCATATTAGGTGGTCCCGAAAAGGATAGTCAGGCATTGAAAAATCCGAATGCAGAGATCCACCTGATGTCATTTACAATAGATTTGTAAATGTATTTCCACTTGTAGCACGATAAGGGCCGAGTCAAGAAACCGGCGAGCGGTACATCTCAGCGGACAGGCGGTACACCTACTGAGAAATACTCAAGATACATCATGATACATGCCCCTCGCGCTATTTACGATAAAGCGGTAATCACTGTCCATTAAGTAGCGCAATAATTTTAAATTCTATCATATAATCCGCCCACTTCCAATTACTAATGAAAAACTAATATATCAATTTGTAAATCTACGTTTTTTAGTAGAATTCCTTAATTTTAGAGATTAAATCCTGTTCAGAAGCCCCCAATTCTTCTGTTGGATTCCCATCTACCTGCGGCCATCCTGTCTTTAAATATTCACACCAGCCATTAAGTGCTACAAGATAAATCTGATGATATTCCGCTCCAGTCAGATTAGAATATTTTCCGGTCATAATCGATCCCTGACCCCAAGGTTTTAATGTGACCGGATATCGTTGATCATTGGCCGTATTTACATCTGGTATCTGTACAACGTGTGCACATCCATTCTCATCGATTACTAATTGATTGGATTTTCTATCATCTGCTCTTATCATCTCGCAGCAAATCTCAAATTCTGTAAATAAATGCTTCGGTAGCAACTTCCCGCGAACCATCTGTATAGATAGTATTGGAGATATTTTTTCACAATCTCCCCCCATATCAGCAATGATCTGTTTCTTAACCTGCATTGCTGATTCATATGTGTTACAAAAATAAAAATCTACTTTACCCGAATCAAAAGCTAATCTTCTAAATTTTCCATCTTTACATAAAACGTACTGCTCCTTTTTCTCTGCCGGTTGCAGAATCGGCATAAATGACAGGACATCTTCAGTATTAAAACCCGAATATCTCTCGTCATTTACTTCAATATAAAAGGCACCCTGCCCCTGAGCCATCGGTTCCGGTAACTTAAAAGTTTTAGACTTTAACAGTTTCTGCGCTTTATCTTCTATCTTTCTTTTAAACTTATTCTCATCGTTATTAAGCTTAATGAGCTGTCTCCTCTTATAAGATCCCTCCAGATTAAAAGGATTGATAGACAATATGGGATTATTCAATACATCCTGCACCCGTATATTGGGATGGTAAAGCTTAATCTGCTCAGTAACTTCCTCCAATAATTCAATATATTTACGAAACGCCCAATTCGGACAGTCTCCATGCCTTCCATCATAAGTACTATTAATCGCATTATAAAAGCCCGGATTCAAAACAATAAGGAAAGCTCCTCTGAGACATCTTTCCATTCTCTTGGAATTCGGAGGCAGCTTCTCTCCTGAATCATAATCCAAAATACCATAATCATAATACCGCCCGGTAACATATTTCCCAGGTCCTACTTCTACTACATCTTCATAGATTCCATCATTACTAGTATTATCAGTAACAGGCTTCAGCTCATCCAGTTTCAACTGAAAATAATTCCAATCAGAATTTCTGAATTGTTCAAAGTATAAAGCCTTTGGTCTGGCAACTTTATATTTCTTAAATCCATCATCAGTCCCCTGAAACCGGAATAAAAGACAACCGTCCTCATTCGCTTTTTCACAGCCATAGAAATCAAGTCCTCCTCTTCCTGAAAAAAGGAGATGGTTATTGGCAGGAGATGTTGAAATTTCATTAAGGACCCTTTCAATATCAGCCAAATCTGTCCATACGGCGGATCTTGGCACACTAACACTATAGGGGAAAAGTGTACTGGCAAGAAACTTCCACTCACTTTCTTCCGACCGCTGAAAATCAGCGGTCACATGTTTCCAATCTTTCAGTTTCTCACGGAACGCTTTCATCGTCGGCCGATCATCAGGATTAATTTTAGTTGCTTCTATTAAAAGCTCTTCCAGTTCAACCAGATGCACTCCTCTGAAGATTAGTTTCTCATGATCATCCGTAAGCCAACGCAGCCCAATTTCCTTTACGCTCGTATTATAGGGCCCTTCAAATCCTTTTTCCAGTTTCTTGTTTCCAGACACCAACAACATCCAGAACGTCTTGGCCAGTGAGTAAACATCAGCTTTGCAGCCATCTGCTTCTTTCGGATATCTTCTCATCTCCGGAGCCATTGTAAATATTGGGCCAAGTGGCTTATTCGAAAGAGTATAGCTCGTCGTATCCGTCGACATCTTCGCCAAGCCAAAATCTCCAAGATAACCTCTGTTTTTATAAAAATAAATGTTCTCCGGTTTTATATCTCGATGAGATATTCCCTTTTCATGTAACTTTTCCAGTGTTTCAGTCAGCTGAATTACTATACCTACAACAATATTAACGCGCTCTTCAACGCTTTTGCTTTTAAGGATTTCCTGTAAGTAATCAGTAATGAGAGTAGCCTTCGGCATAACATACCACAAATGATTCTTATTCTCCTTTGAATTAGTTACATTTTGTGGAGAAAATTCAAAAATAGGCATTATGCCAGAGATTTCCTTATTATCAATCATTACATTTATTTCTTTAATGAAGCGTCTCCGTTTTTCCGGATCTTTATTATAACGCAAAACTTTAATAACTCTTTTTCCGTCTTGTCTCTCTTCTACTTCATAGACACACGCATTACCTCCTTCACCTATTTTTTCTCCCAATATATATTTTCCAGCCAATTCATTATTAACTTTATCTTTTAACTTGTCTTTATCTGATTTGTTTTTTACTGGCATTTTCTTACCTTTCGACTGAATAAATAACTATTAGTTGATTTCGGAAGCGTCTCCCTAAAATTATTACATCACATTACGAGCAAACCAGACTCCTCTTTCCGTAAAATCATCTTCTTCATCTTTTCGGAGCCAGGAAAGAATTTCCGGTGAGTATTCCGCAGTAGGTGTACCACCTGTCTGCTAAGGTGTATCGTTTGTCCGCCTAGGTGTACCGCTTACCGCTATTAGGCAGTTTATTGAACTAGTTTATTGAACTTGCAATGTGCGCACCGCATAAAACGCTTTCAAAATCTGAAAATATATTAATTGCATGGCCCCCTGCCATAGAATGAAGTCAGGGATGTAGTATTTCCCTTTGTTCTATGAAAGTAGGCCTTTTATTATGCCAAATTTCCCAGGATCCGGCTCAACTTGGAACTTTTTGACCAGCGGGATGTCTTAGAATGAGATTGCCCGTTCTCACCACATAGCCTCTTTCCGTTAAATGACTTTAATGGCCTTCTGATGATATTAATATATTACAATTTCCTTTATTATACCATGTGCCATCTGATCTCTATTATTTCTGGAAATAAAAAAGCACTGCGCCCAAGGCATGGGTAACAGTACTTTTTATATTGTTTCAAAATTTAATTCTCAGAAATGTGAGTATTCCGCGCTAGGTGTACCGCCTGTCCGCTAAGGTGTACCGTTTGTCCGCCGAGGTGTACCGCTTGCCATTTTTAGGTAACTTCTTGAACTATTGGTGTACATGCCAGCTGAAATACTCCTAAATTCTTTTAATAAATATATTAATATATGGCTTCCTGCCATAGAATGAAAACAGGGACGTAGTATTTCCCTTTGTTCTATGAAAGGAGACCTTTTAATATGGCCAATTTTGCCAGGATCCGGCTCATCCTGGAGCTCCATGACCGCGGAATGTCTCAAGATGAGATTTCCCGCTCCCGTCACATGTCGAGGAGTACGATTACTACCGTACTGCGAACAGCGCGGAAGAAGGGCATCACTTATGCGGGCATCCGCAAGCTGGATGATGCAGCACTACAAAAGCTCTTCTTCCCTGACCGACCGGAAGGTTCAGACATGTACGAGCTGCCGGATTACGAATCCATCCATAAAGAGCTCAAGAAGCCGGGTGTGACTCTTTCATTGCTCTGGACGGAGTATCGTGACAGGTGTCACCAGAATGGAAACATTGCTGTAGGGCATACCAAGTTCTGTGAGGATTACGGCCGGTACTGCACAACCCATGACCTGACCAATCATCTGGAGCATAAGCCCGGAGCCCAGTGCGAGGTCGATTGGAGCGGGCCGACCATGCAGATCATCGACCGTGATACCGGCGCGACCATTTCCGTGCATCTCTTTGTTTCCTGCCTCACATACAGCAGGTATGCCTACGTGGAGGCCACGCTGGATATGAAGATGGATACATGGCTCCGGTGCCATGTTCACATGTACGAGGCATTTGGCGGCGTTCCTGTGCGGACAGTCTGTGACAATCTCAAAACCGGCGTTGTGAAGCATCCCAAAGAGGGTGAAGTGGTTCTCACCGATGCCTATGAGGCACTTGGGCTTCATTATTCAACTGCTATTATGCCTGCCGGTGTGCGGAAGCCCAAGCAGAAAGCATCCGTGGAGAATACGGTTGGAAATATTGCCACCGCTATCATCGCCCGTCTTCGCAATAAGGTTTACTTTACTCTTGGCGAGCTGCAGAAGGATGTAGTGACTGCTACAGATAAGTACAACCGGCAGCCCTTCCAGAAAAGGCAGGGAAGCCGCTATGAAGTATGGCTGGACGAGAAGAAATATCTCCGGGCTCTTCCACGAGCTCCTTATGAAATCGCCTCGGTTATTCTGGGAAGGAAAGTATATCCCAATTTCCACGTTTCCTTTAAGAAAAACTGGTACTCCGTTCCCTACGTATACCGCAGGCAGTCCGTGGATATCCGTTACACCGACAAACTTGTGGAAATCTACTGCGGAAACCGGCGTATTGCCTCCCATATCAGATTTCCTGACTACATGACCAACCACTATTCCACACGCCCGGGAGATATGCCGGATGCATTCAACCAGCCGGAAATGGACAAGGACCGCATCTGTGCCTGGGCAGAGAAGATCGGACCTTGTACGTCGGAAGTCATCAGGAGGATTTTTGACAGTGTAACCATAAAAGAGCAGGGCTATAATGCTGCATTGGCCGTTCTGCATCTCAGTCAGAAATATCCGAAGGACCGCTTCGAGAATGCCTGCCAGTATGCTTTAGCCCACACAACATCGCCCCGCTACAACTATCTTAAAGCTGTATTAGGGAACAATCAAGACAAAATCCTGGACAGCGTACATTCCGCCCGTTATGAAAATACCGGAAAACACAGTATTTCCGAAGAAGGCGCTTACATCCGCGGCGCAGACTATTATGGAGGAAAGACAAAATGATCAATGAAGAAACACAGCGGAAACTCCGCAACATGAAAATGGAACCTCTGGTAGAAGCCCTGCAGAACCAGCAGAGTGATCTGGAATCTTATGCCCCTTTGGACTTCGATTCGAGGCTGACACTGGCCATCGATGAATGCTATTCAGTAAAATTGGATGATCGCATCCGGAGGCTGACGCATATTGCTAAGTTTCGCTATCCTGATGCCGATGTTCACACCCTTATCATGCAGGGCAGAGGTTTCAGCCGCGAAGAAATCCTGGGCTATGCCAGCTGCGGTTACATTGAACGCCATAAGAATCTGATCATCAACGGATTTACCGGAGTAGGAAAGACCCACCTCGCCTGTGCTTTAGGGAAAGAGGCCTGCCGCCATCTGTACAGGGTCAAGTATTTCCGCATGCCGGAGCTTATGGAACAGTTCAATTATGGAACCGAAGTCGGACGGAGCGTGGCCAGCATTGTAAAGAAGTTCTCCGGCTACGATCTCCTCATCATCGACGAATGGCTTCTCGAGATGCCGACGGAAGTGGAGCAGCAGTATCTTCTTGAAATCTTGGAAAACAGGTACGATGCCCATTCTACTATTTTCTGTTCCCAGTACAAAAGCTCAGAATGGTATCCGCGCCTCGGTGATGGGGTTCTGGCCGATGCGATTATGGACAGAATCATTCACAATGCCTACCACATCAATTGCGGATCAATGAATATGAGAGAATATTTGAATAGCACCGATGCGAAAAATGACTAAATTATTTTAACATCATAACCTAAAGAATAAGCGGTACACCTTGGCGGATAAGCGGTACACTTTCCGCGGAAAGGCGGTACCGCTTTTTCGGATAGGCGGTACACCTGTTGCGGAATATTCACTGATTCGATCCTCCAGACACGATCTGCCATCTTCAACAGGCATAGAAAAGAGGGAAAAGCGGTTCATAAGAAAGATTTGAGAGTTGAGATTTGAGCGTTAAGGTCCCGCCTGCGGCGCTGAGGGGTGGCTGGGTTACGTGCATTCATGCGGGGGCTTCTAGCTCCTGGCAGCTAGCTTCCAGGAAAGATGGTCCGCCTGCGGCGCTTCCATCGTCTCCTACCAGCGGCTCTCGCCGCAAAGGTGGCGGCGCACAAATTGGGACGCGCCGCCTTACTGATACATGCCAGCGGCTTCGCCGCAGATGGAATCCTAATGACTCTGCCCTCATAATGCGAAAATGACTCTGCAGCAGGCTCTCTTCCCAGAAGAGAGCTGCCCACGGGGCTGAGAGATGGTGATGGAAACTGATGGGCCCGGCCCGTAGGGCCTGAGTCTAACCTCCAGCCACCCACTCCCCTTTTCACTCATTTCCCGTGGCTCACTTAACGCATATGATTCAAGCCACGATAAAAAGAGGAACAAGCATCCTACCTGTTCCTCTTTTCCGTTCCCATCGTGAGTCGTCAGACAACAGATATCAGAAGGAAAAGCGGCTTTGCCGCTGGAAACATTCTTCACTCTTCCCGCTTTACTTATTTTCAATGGCTCTCCCTTGCATACCGGGATAACTTTCATAGACCTATTAATAAACTCACTTAGCGCATATTTTGTGGTTTGGCTCTTATCATATCATTGAATCTACGATATTTTACACGGTTTCTTATTATTGCAGCATATAATAGTCCTTCATACTGCTTATAATTAATGGTCCCTAGATAATTTTTAGCAATGTAATCAAATTCATCAAAATCATATTGTATAATATATCCTCCCAACGAGAGAACGCTTTTATCTTTTTTGGATATTGGGTTCATCGCACTATTTACATCGAGAGCCTTATTATATTGATCAATAAACTCATTATATTGTTTGAGTAATAAAGCCAAATATCGTGCACAAATTTCTATATTTTTGATTGGATTCATAAGTAACGGTAAAGCTTCACCTTTTGAAACATCTAGCAATCTACTTGCCGTTGATAGCTTGATCTGTCCCAGTCCCAATGACATATCTTTCTTTAGTACAATTCCCGGGAAAAGACTTACCAGAAATTTTTCTTGGAGTTGATGACATATAGATCCTCTATTAAATTCCTCTATGAGCAAAATCGTCATTAGAATTTCTGAATCTATGTTATTTTTATCCGACATGTCATTTATTAGTTTTTTATAATTCCATGCTGTACCAAATCTATCATTTTGCAATACATTAAGATTCCTGAGCATGACAGCAGTATCAGTGTGCAAAAAGTCGATCCTTGCTAGATTGAAATAATCTGATTTTCTTATAACTTGAAACTGGATAAATATTGGTATTAAGTAAATTGCTACACCAATCATGAAATTTATGGAAGGATACGTTGTGTCAAAATACCCTTTCTCGCCAGCCAATGGCGGTACAATAAATTCAAGACATGCAAATCCCATCAGGAGTAAAATTGCAATATAAAATAAGTTGATAAATAGGAGTTCAAATCTTAATGCTCCTCTCCAAAACTTATACAATTTATACCTTTGTATTACAGGAAGAATCTGAATAATTCCAACCAGAAGTAACGCCGTATAATAGACAGTATGACTTGTGATTTTGAATTCATAGTATCCGAATAAGATTATCGCTCCAATAAAAGCAAGTCGAACATTGGACGCTGTCCAAAACCGCTTCATATCAAAGAAGTAAACCACCTCATTAAGGACAAAATATCCTTTAGGAATAAAGGTCTTATGAGCTTTAAAGCTTAGATAGAATAAAACCGTGAAAATAAGAATTTCAAGTAGTTCCTTTCCATCATGTATTGAGTATAGCAACTACAACCTCCTAATTAACCATACAAATAAATGCACATCATAAAGCATTTACAATGTAATCCATGGCTCTATCATCCTTGTTTGATAAGCATTCAATACGAAGAAGTCTTTTCTTACATCATCTGTCAGTTTCAACTTAGGAACATAGAAGGTACGAATATCCGGTTTTACCAGAGATATATGGATATACTGGTTAAAGTAACCCGACAGTACTGAATTAACATTTGATAGCAAGTAAGGGCCAAATCGTACAGCATATAAAATAATATTCGCTGCGAGTGCGTTTAATGCTGTATCCAAAGAAGCTTCCGAAAAGCCTTTGGACCTATCATGTTTTACACGATTATATCGATCATACCATTTAAGAGACTTTGTAGGCTTCTTACTCTCCCAACCTGTAAATGGCTGGAATGACTTTAAATCTGAATAGGACTTAAATGTGATCTCGAATTCTGCGAGGTGTGCCATTTCTTTCAGTTGAACAAAATCTCTGGACATAAAATCTTTTCCCTGAGGAGAAATTTTATTTGCTCGCAATATATTCCTGCATTGATTTTCAAATTCTGTACATGCAAGAATAATTAGCTCCCTGATACGATGACCATAGCAGGATAAATTACGATTAACCGGCTCTATGTAAGAGAAAATATCAATGAGCTTTTGAAATAACAAAAACAATGCCTGGTCCTCATCTTCTTTCTCAAAAGAATTATATTTAAGTCCCTGCTGCAGTTCATCATACGTATACAGTCCCGGTCTCCATAATGAAGGATGCGCGGTACCAACATCCTCATACATAGCTCGAATATCTTCTGCTCCAAAATGATTTATAGCCCACTGCTCCAACGATAATTCTTCCTTTTTCCCCTCTATTACAGAAAGTCCTGGGCAAATAGTATATAGTCCACTTCCATACCCATATATATGAACATAGAAATTACCAATTTCATAGGCATATCCTAATGGACATTTTTTATTTACTGGATCATTCGGATCCCAATTCGGCAGTGTTATTTTCGTATTTTTATAACAGATAGCCTTCATCAAATCACTTCTTTCAGTGTGCTACAGATTCTTTCTCTCGCTCAGTTATTGCTATTAGACATCTCATTCTCAGTTCTCAATGGCGGGCTAGAACAAATATTTCTATATATTATTATACAACATACTACGGATACACATAAAAAATCCGGAAAGCACTCCATTCATCGTGCTTCCCGGATTTTATTCTACTTTTATATTATTTTTCAAAAATAGTTCCTTACAAGTCCAGCTCTTTCAGGTACTCCATGAACTGCTCACCCAAACCCTCTCTTCGCAGAGCGAATTCTACTACTGCTTTAAGATATCCAAGCTTATTTCCCGTATCATAGCGCTTGCCTTTGAAATTATAGGCATATACTTTCTCCGCATGAGCCATGACTCGAAGCGCATCGGTAAGCTGGATCTCGCCACCTTTACCGGTATGGGTCATTTCCAGGATATCAAACACATCCGGTGTAATCACGTAGCGCCCCAGAACAGCGAAGCGACTGGGCGCCTCTTTGATGGACAGCTTTTCAATCATATCCATCATCCGGAGCATATCCGGATTCTTAGTCTCTTCGTCCTGAATTATACTATAGGAAAAGGTCTTATCCTCCGGCACAACCTGTAGTAAAATGCATATAACCAATATGAAGTATTTATAAAAGATAATATGAAATGACCTCCCCAGTTTGATGTATATGTCCAAATTTCGGTAAAATATAGTTGCAAGGCCAATTTTACGAGAACAGGATCATATTTTCTCAACCAAGGAGGTCATCATGTCTTATTCTAACACATTTACGTCCCCGATCCCATTCGTTTATGTTGGTATCGACACCCATACCGAAAACTATACGATGGCTGCTGTCGTTAATCAAATGTCTCCTGCCGGTGAAATTATTACGTTAGTGGCTGTTTATTAACCTACTTTTTTCAAAATAGCATTGGCACCCCCTCCGGAGCAAAAATCCGGCCACCTTGCCAGTTGAGCCCCTTCGCAGCCTATCCAATAAGCTCTATGTAGTGCTGGGAACCAGCTTCTGGACCGCAATCTGCAAAATAGATTAATAAAACGCCCCAACTAGGATACTGAACAGGTTCCCAACGAAAGCAGACATGCTAATGGAAGATAACGTCGTCTCCGAGAGCTTAGTCATGATGAGCCCGGCTCCATGGTAATGCTTGTCAAAACTAAACACCCGCTCAACATAAGCACAAAATAAAAAGATGGATTTTATCTGCGAGATGAACAAGAGATAATACCTACAAGTTCAACGACTGGAGGTATGATTCATGGAAATTCAATTAACTGCTGAGAGAATCTATCTGGCCGGTGGCTATACGGACATACGGAAATCTATCGGCGGATTGTCAGCCGTAGTCTCGCAGCTATATGCTCTGAATCTGTTCTATTTATAACTGTTCCTTTTCTGTGGAAGAAGGCATGACCGGATTAAAGGACTTCTCTGGCAAGGGGGTAGATTCATTTTCCAGCATAAGCGGGTTAAGAGTGGGAGCTTCTAAATTTCATAAAGGCAAGTAATCCAAAGTAATAATCTCGGGAATTATCTATGACATGAATATAGTGCTTTAACCATTCAACAAAAAGATCTATAGTTCTTGTTACTTTCAGCCCTACCCACAACTGCTGGAGTGAAAGAAATATACTATCAAAGAAGAATTCACTTTTATAATATGCAAAATCATCTACAATAACCTTCCCCGCTGGGCAGCTTTTTCCATCTATTAGAACTTCACCTTTCTTGGTATTGCCATTCTGGTCATTAAAAGGCTTGAATGAAATTTCCCCCTCCATCTGGACCATCTGTTTTTGAATTTTTAGTAACTCTCCAATTCTACTCTGTTTTGATGTATCTTTTGTGCGAAAAGAAAGACTGGAAAAGTTCTTCATGATCATTTGTGTAAATGGCCTGGATGTAAGGAATCTATAATTAGAGGCACAAAGACTAACAGGAATAAAATCTTTCATTTTCCCTTTATTAAAGAGACTTAGTGAAGATAGAGTTTTACCTGTTTTATCTTTTAATGTAATCGATTTATGACTCATCATATCCAGCCTATGCCTTAAGTTTTGTTTTTGTGCTTTAAGCATACCAGCCGCTAAGTCATACCAAAGTTCAATATCATTACCATTTTCAAATGCAAGCCCTATCCTATGATATTTTATTTCAAACGCAATAATGTTATCTGGCCGATCTATGATAGCATCACATTCTTCTTTCCCACCTTTGCGTCCTGTCTGATAAAAGCCCGAATTACAAGATGTATACCGTTCAAGAAGAGATCTCGTATAGCCTTCCATTGACTGACCTAATTTTGTGTTCAAGATCTCGGCTACCGACTTCACCTTTCTCAACTTATTGTACAGTGCTCTATAAAACCCAATGCAACCAATAACATTATCAAAAAAATAATACCTTCCATGAGTTATTTTAATTAATGGATAATCCCGACTCGTTGTAGAATCGATAAAACATTTGAATTCCTTATTCACGTCTCCGCTATTCAGGCTTATATCATTAAGTATATTTTGTACAATTTGGCCTGGCAATCTACTGCCATATATCATTTCCTTTAGTAAAAGCTCACCTGCCGGCTTCCTTAAAATATAAGATGCAAGTCGAATATATTGTCTGAGAGTATATCCGAACTGTGATATTTCATTTTGGAACGGCTTTAGCAAAACGCCCAACATCTTTAGTGCGTAATTTATATTATACTGTTCAGGAATAACCATCTTTTCAAAGAACATTTCTCTTTTTAAATATCTCCCAAGGTAATCAGGAGATATCAAAACATCATCAAAAGGATTATTAGAATCGATCTGAAGTATATCCACGTAAGCCTGTGAAAGCCGAATTACTTCTTTATAATTTGCTTTGGCTTTTTTTATCCTTCCAACCGCATCAATATGCTTTAAACCAAGCTGAATCAAAAAATTAACAGGTACTATCGTCTCCCGCGATAAAGTAATATAGGTACTCCGTTTATTACGTGTAATCAGGTACATACCAATCAGTCCATTATATTTCGGTAAAAGGAACTCCTGCTTTAAATATTTCAAAAATAGACATCCACCTATTTTTTCAATTTTATTCTCTATACTCCTCTGTATTTTCACATATGTCTCATATCCAACATCTACAAGCCCCATTTCAACCCTTTTAGCTTTCACACCAAGTTTTTCTAATGCATGCCGGACTTTAATCATATCTCTATAATCAGAATCATTAGTTTTATCTGCCACATAGGATGCAACGAAACCTTTCCGCCAATAAATTACCGCAAGGGTAAAAATCCTATCAAAAACATCCTTATCATTCTTAAAATAATAGTTTGAATTAAAAAGATAAAATAATGTTTGGCAAATATCCCATATATGAGTAGGTAATCTCATCCCTACTCCTTCTGCTATCAAATAATGCCTTCTTAACAATCCAAAAATGTCAGAGCAGAAATATGAATCAGCATTTTTATTTATCTGTTCTAATTGAGCATAAATCACGCCTGAATCCTTTACATAACTTTCTATTTCATCTTTTAAATTTTTCCCGGTTTGCATGACTGACGCTATATTAATTCCGTAAGGAAGTAGCATTTTCTCAATATTCTCCGTAAAACAGTCCCCATGCTTACTCAAGTAAGTCTCTAAAGCACAAGAAACAACCCGGTATGATTCCTCTAAAGATAAAAGCATTTTGAAATTCCTCCTACCTTTTATCATAAAGCCTGGATCCCCGTATAACATAACGAGAGCCGTTCACCTTACAGCCACCTCCGGTTTAGCCAACAGTGGCTCTATCTCCAGATCCCGGTAAATCTGTTCATGCTTGCTTAGTATTTCGCCGTACTTGACGGCATTCTCCGGCTCTTTATGGCATTCAATCAGGTCCAGCTCATCCAGAAGTTCATTCATAGAGTATTTGCTGAAGAGCCCCTTATGTTCCATCATCTTCTTAACGTAAGAAAGATAAATAAGAGCAACATATTCGACGAAAAGCTTACCGCACAGGGCAGTTTCGTAAGAAAGCAGAATTGTTCTGCAATTCAGGCGTTCTTTGAGGTCACCGAATGCCTTCTCTACAACGTCTCTCAGCCGGTACAGGCAGAGGGCTTCTGCAGGATCCTTGACCTCATTGCTGACAAGGGCAAAGAACCCATACCATTCCGTTACTGCGTTGATGGCATCCTGCTTATAAGAGAAGGAAATACCTCTAACCGGAGTCTCGCTGATGATGAAGTATTCCTTGTAAAGCTGTTCGTGGTCGGTAACACGATATCCGCTAAGGACTTCGGTCTTCAACCTGTCCAGCTTTGGGTTGAACTTGACTGCATTATCGGCATATTTCTCCGGGTTGTAGTACAGGTGGGGATATACATGCGGCGCGCGCCCTTCAGCACATCGTCTTTATAGGGCCTCTTCTGCTCGTAATCCCACCGGACTGTCTGGGTAAAGACATAAACGCCGAAGTTACCGTTATAGCGCTCATAACTGTCCTTCTCAGCCCCGACCTCTTCGATGAAGTCTCGGCATAGGAAAGGCTATTGGATACGCTCATCAGGAACTCCACATGGTTCTTGTACATGAGATTGATGTTATCTGCACCGCAGAAACCACGGTTCATGCAATACTCAATCTTACCGACATCTAAAGAGGTAATCTCATCGATTGTCTCTCGCAGCGTCTTTACATCGGGAATATTGCCGGTCAGCTCACGGTAACAGAAGGGCAGACGGGAATCTTGTCCAAACAGCAGGGCCAGGTTGATTTGCGGAAGCCTGTCATCATCCTTGTTTTTTCCATATTTCACCAGCTTCAGCATCTCCGAGTAACTGTAGATAGATGTGGTGTCATAGGCCCTGAATTCCTTGTATAAACGCCGCTTTCCCTGCAGACGGAAGAAATTCGGAATAATATTTCAAAATACAACTTAATTAATCCGCTTTGTTAAGCATAGTTATTTAATTAAAATATGTCAAGTAAATCTGCATTTTAAAGGAGGCCAGTATACACGGTGAGTATTCCACGCCAGGTGTACCGTTTGTCCGCCGAGGTGTACTGCTTGCCATTTTTAGGTAACTTCTTGAACTATTGGTGTACATGCCAGCTGAAATACTCCTAAATTCTTTTAATAAATATATTAATGTAATGCTTCCTGCCATAGAATGAAGTCAAGGATGTAGTATTTCCCTTTATTCTGTGGATGGAGGCCTTTTATTATGGCCAATTTTGCCAAGATCCGGCTCATTCTGGAACTTCTTGACCAGCGGGACGTCTCAGAATGAGATTGCCCGTTCTCGTCACATAGACTCTTTCCGTTAAATGACTTTAATAGCCTTCTGATTATGTTAATACATTACAATTTCCTTTATTATACCATGTGTCATCTGTTCTCTATTATTTCTAAAAATAAAAAAGCACTGCGCCCAAGGCATGGGTAACAGTACTTTCTATATTGGTTCAAATTTTAATTTCCAGAAATGCTAATGGTTCTCCCACGCATATCAGGTGGCTCTGAAATGACGGAATATTCAAGTATTCCGCAAGTCGAGAGCCACACAATATGCGCTGGAGAGCCACTTTTCATATTCGCAGGACCACAAGCCTGGAAGTTAACAGCTCGCGGCTAGAAGCTCTTCTCTGGTAGCTGACTTCTGAACTCTGACACTTGCATACTCTTTACGCGGTTTCCAAATTCCGGACTCTCGGTTTCCTTTAACCGGAATGGCGGTTTCCATTTACCGGACCGGTAGGGACATGAGCCCTGAATATTTAAATGACTCAGAATCTCTTTCTCTCTTGCCAGGGGAACCACATCCTTTCGTGGAACAAGTGGAAATCTCCACAAGTTCATTGTACAGGGACAATTGGTGGCTCTCTAGAGCAGATTCAAACAAAAAAACATGGTGGTTCTTATCGACGGAATACGTGGCTCTCAATCGCAGACCAGATGGCTCTCTGAACGTGTAATACTTAGATATAGAGGGAGTGAAGAAACTGGCAAGCAGTATACTGCGGGAGACAAACGGTACAACTTAGCGGACAGGTGAGACAAATACCGCGGAATACTCACACTTACAATCAGAGATGATACGGCAAAGTGTATAGACACTTTAAATGATGAATTATTCAATCTCAACTAGATATTAACATCATGAATCCACGGATCTGAATATTTCCGTACCATCCAATATGCAGTCACATAATTTCTCAAATCATCATGTTGACAATTATATTCAATAAAATCAGCTGGTAGATTTTGCATAATACCATCCAATGCTTCTAAGCTGAAATAATCTTTTGCAATTGGATTGAGCCCATACTGGCCTTTCCCTTCAGACACTCCCTTCTTTAATATGAGCATTTTCAAAAAGCGCAGGGGAAATTTCTTTGGCATAGACATTATCCATTGTTTGAATTCTGATTCATCGTAACTTTTCCACTTATTTAAGCTTATTGAAATAATCCAATCTGTGCAGTTCCAAAAAGAGTCACTTTTGAGACACAATTTAATGGCACCTACGAAGAATCTTTCCAAATCATTGAATTGTGCTGCTGGGAGATGTACATATTGATTTCCAGAATCAAGTTTTATGCAGATTATATACACAGCATATTTAATGAGAAGAGACACATCTGAATCTAACATAATAGCATGGATATCAGCTAAACGATAAACAGAAACATTTCCAGTGGAAAGGACACAGCCATACGACAAAAGATCTTCGATAAAATCTATAATTACCGGTGGCAGTTCCATATTCATCTCTACTCTTCGTATCTTGCTACTGGGAAAAGCAAAAGATTTAACCTTAGACAATCCACGTAAAAAAGCAAGAACTCTTTCTTTTTCGAAAATTAGAAAACTATTTGCTATCTTTTTGTTCTTACTATAAGAATCACGTAAGATTATATCGGCCTTACGTAAAGCACTCAAAATAATTCTATCTTTATCCCAACGCTCTAATATTTCATAGAGTTCATACTCTTCTGGTTCCTGAAGGAAAGTCAGTACATCATCCCTCGATGCACTAAACGAAGGAATGCGAAGTGCAAAGTATTGACGAAAATTGTCCAAAATATAAATATTATCATGCCAATCACTTGTCCCTACCCTATACGAACATTCTTCATGCATACCCTTCAAATATTTTGCTACTACAGGGAATATAGATGCTAAAAGGTACCTTACCCTTGGGGAATATTCAGGGTTGTTATTCAACTTATCCATGAAGCGGACAAATCCTTCCTTCATTTTATCGTTAAAAACATTTTGGGGCTTATGACAAAGCAATAACTGATTTTCATAAATAATCTGAGCAATATGTGGCGCATATAATTCAAGGATTGTTATAGTCAAAAGATCTGCTACATCACAATCTTTCCCGCATAAAGAATATTTCATGTTGAAACTATTAAAAACTCGGTTACAATCACGAATCGTATGAATATAAAGTGAAGCACCCCCTACAGGAAAGATTTGATTAATTACATCACGATAATGCACATCCCTAAAATATTCAGGTTGAAATTTGTTAAACCTTGCAACATCCACTGTTTCAAGCTTATTTGTAAGATATACGGCAAGGCTTTCATTATCCGGGTCTGGAATATGATATGAAAGTTGAACTACTTTCTGAATATAATCATGTCCACGTCCTGGCTGAACTCCATTCAATGCCTCGGATACTACTGCCTTATCATACGCCAGTATATAAATCATATAAGGAAAGTCCGCTACATTCTTTACAAGTTTGAAGAGTTCAGCAATTTCTGCCCCCGATAACCGATCGATATCATCAATGAAGAAGATAATCCAATTTCCCTTCTTTTGGATTTTCTCTTTGATCTCATTCTTCATATTTATTAATGGTTTTTGCTCATCATTAGTTTTTTCCCTCTCAAAATGTTCTAAAATTTTCTCACCACTAAAAGTAATCGGACTAAAAAAGAGACCTCTCGTATCTAAGTTAAGCGATGTCGCGGCAACAACGCTCTTGATAAAATACTTACCATAAGTGCGGATTTTCTCTGCATCAAAAACCCAATTTCCCTTATTAGCGTCATTAATAATACGAAAAAATTCCCTTGCTAATTCATTTTTATCCATAACAAGCCAGGAATTCATCTCGCAAATTCGTACTTTCTTAGTTATAGGGTCTGACTTTATCTTACTTCTCAATAAATTTAAAAGTGAAGTCTTGCCTGTACCCCACGCCCCTTCAACTCCAATAACAAGACCTTCGCCATCCTCATTAGTTTCTACGTAATTCTTTATGGCACGAGCTAATTCATCTGCGAATGGAGTACGATGAAGAAAATCTACCCCTAGGTCTTCCGATTGTATCGGTCTATCTTTTTCCAGAAAAATTTCTGAGTTTGAAAAGACATTACTCATTTTTTATCATCTGCTTTCACCTTTACCCCATCACACCAAATAATAGATTAATTCACTTTATTAAGTACTCCTGATAATTCTAAAATTTATGTAGTAAAGAGTAAATGGAACGTACTATGTTTTTTTGGCATTTCAATTACCTATTATTTTCCATGCTTATAGCTAATCTACCCTCGCAGCTCATCAGCATTCTTCACAAGTGATGGATTACAACGGTAGATATAGTCCAAATCTGTCGGCTTTACTTTGATGTTTTGAGAGATCCACTGGAGCACCTGTTTTCCTTTTTCCGTATGCACCAGTGCGGCTGATGTGCCCTGATCATCATCCATATCCGGATCTTTTCCCTCTACGCCCCAGTAGTCTGCCAGTGTCAGATCAGAGTAACGTTGCTCTCCTTTGTTTGAGCATCCGTAGCAGCTTGGACGTAGGTAGAGATCTGTAAGGAACCCTTTCATAAATGCGGACTCACCATGAGGAATGCGGCTTCCTTGCCCATTAGCAAAGCAGACTTCTAGAGAGTAATTCTTCCAGCTGATACCCTCAGTCTTTAACCCTTTAATACCCCCCCCGATTTTTCTTTATTGCTTTTTTAATTATCAATTTAACAGGTTTTGGGATCATCATCTTTAACTTCATAGTAAGACTTGGTTTTGGCATAAAAGGATCAATCATTGCTTTCAATGTTTTCTCCTCCACTGCGGGGCCATTAAATTCAGCAAAAAATGCATCCCGTCTGGGATTCATTGGCACAGGACGGCTGATTGCATAATTGCTTTCCAAACCATACGATGCATCGGTTCTGGTACTCCGAATATTTTCAGAGATTGAATTTACCATCTGTTTCCCTTTTACTGTCCTGACAAAGAGTACAGATGTGCCTTTATCGTCTGCGAGCTCAGGATGCGCTGACTCAATGCCCCAGTAATCTCCCAGTGTCAGATCAGCGTAGCGATTATCTCCTTTATTCTTGCACTCGTAGCAGCTCGGACGAAGATAGAGGTTTGCTAAAAAACCTCGTACAAAAGGGCAATGATCGTGTGGCTGCACACTTTCCTTTCCTGACTTAAAATGAACCTCCGAGGCGAAATTATTCCACCCTGTTTTCTTCGAGCGAAACAGAAAAGAGGTTACAGAACTTCCCTGCTGCTTTTCGAGATCTGATAAGTATTTTCGAAAAACCGCAGGACTCGGTACGCCATGGCAGGCAAGATCAACGGCTATCAGCTTTTCGAAATCCCTCCCAAGGAATAGCTTCAATCCATGAATCTGACAAGGTGTCCCCGTAAAAAGTACCCATCTTCCTTTGACCAAAAAACGCTTGGCGTCTGCGTAAGCCATACCGATACGACTCTGCAGATATTTGGACCCCATAAAAGCTCTGCAGCCTCCCAGGTCCGTAGCATACGTATGTCGAAGTTCCATATGATCATCAAATGCCGCGCCAAAAACTACACCGTCTTTATCAAGGACCTGCTTAGCTAAAAGGATAAAAAGGCCGCCGGATGAACTGGCAAGCCTCTCCTCTGTATTCTGATTCAGGCAGGCATAGGCTTCTGTTGATATAGTCCCTTCCGGCTTCTTGGTATTAAAAATCTGGCAGACCTTTACGCAACGCCCGCAATGGATACATTTTGACTCGTCAACGCAAGGATACCAAAATCCTTCGACATCCTCTTCCATTGTAATTGCTCCCGTAGGGCAGGCATCATAGCATGCATGACATCCGGAGCACTCCTTTTTATAGTTGTTCACAACACATTTTACAGAGTCCATTTCCTACCTCCTGCAGACTTTATGCCATGCCCCCAGGCAAAGCGATTTTTCATAAGCATTCATACACCAGCCATACATAATACACCCATACAGAATTGTATCTATGATGGAAATCAAAACAAAATGCATCCAACTGACGGAAAGCGCCAGCAATTCATTGAGCCCCAAAGCTAGAATAAAGAGCAATGCAATTCCTTTCGCCAGAGGAATCATATGCATCCAGAACTTACGTATTCCCAGATGAATAACTTTTGCATAGTATCTGTTCATAATGATTCCTGTACTGATCAGCAATGACACTGCTGTAGTTACAGCGCACCCAAGCCCACCAAATTTGGAAGCCATCGGAAAGCTGACCATTAAACAAATAAAAGCACAGATAGTGTAAGCAGTCATTCGATATCGATTCAAATTCATCGCTTTAAGAATCGATATACCCACATTCTGAATAAGTGGGATAAGCATAGCCGCCATTAAGATGACAATCATAGGATAGGCAGAAAGGTATCCATCCCCTGCCCAAAGGTATATGAACTGCCTTCCCACAAGAACAAACATGACAAATATATACCCTACTACCAAGAGCTGAAGCCGCCCAATACGAATCATAAGATCAGTAAGTTCATCTGTAGAAATATGTTTAGCTACCATCATAGTCACTTTGGGTAAAACTACGCCACTGATAGCGCCGGAAAAATTCATGAACATCATCATGAACTGCATGGCAATCGCATACACCGCTACCTGTAGCGTTCCGGAAACAATACCAAGCACAAACTGCCCGGATGCCCAATATACTTTATCCATGATGGCATTCAAAAAGATAAAAAATGAGTACCCTGCTATTTCATATAGGAATAAATGGTCAAAATGTCCTCTCGCAAATCGAACATGTAGCCGCTCAAAGCAATAAACCATATTGCTTAAAAGACACGCAAAATTAAGAACAGTGGAAACAACCACCATCATTACAGAACCATATCCCCAAAAGAGAAAAGGAATAACCAGTAAAGGATTGAGTAGAACGCGTAAAATGTTGGTAGCTCTCAGGAAAACAAACTGTTCATAAGCATTCATAATAGAAGAGAATATGCTCAATGGGAAGGAAAGTGCAAAGTTAAAAATTAACAAGATCATCATAATCCTGGCCCTATGCATTTCCCCTGCATCCAATGTCCTGCCAAAAAGATTTTCAATATTCAGATATAAAACGAGTCCAACTCCCAAGGCAATAAGGCCTATAATGGAATACACAAAAAGGAAGAGACCATTAAGCTCTGCCTCTTCTTCTTTCGTACCATCTGCCCTGTTCTTTGCAGTATACCGTACAATGGTATCCCCAAGACCCATGTCAAGAACACTGAGATAGCCGACCACAGATCCTATAAGTGAATAAAGTCCATACTCCGCTTGTCCCAAAAGCCTGAGAACCATGGGTGTATATATAAGTCCAACGAGAATCGTGGCAATAATATTAACGTAAGAGAGTATTGCTCCCCATTTTCTCTGATTCATAATATCTGCTTTGATTTAATACATTTCCAGCTCCCTATTTTCAGGTATCAGCTGCGAAAAAAAGTAAATCACCATTATTAACAATTATAACATAGTACTACTATCTTCATTATTTCCAAATGCAAAGACAAATCAATCCTTTTTTGTTACTCCAAGCATTCTATCCAAATACGTCTCCGAACGCTTTCGCTCCTCCTCCAAGACCACATCCAAATCCGACCAGTCAGGAGCATCCATAGGCCGAGAAATTCTATAGTCATTGTCTTGAGTCCCCCTTCTGTCTTCAAGTCCGAAGAGCCCAAGGAGAGTATCGATTCGTGACCCCATTTTTTCTGTAACCTCATTGCCAAGGCGATTACATACGACAAATGGAGTTCTATACAAAATAGAAAATACAGTCCCATGGAAGGAATCAGTATACATGAGGCTGGCATGTTTAATGGCCCAGAGGAATTCATCCACACCGGTCACATAGTGCCCGTATACTTTAGTATCCAGCAGATTCACAACAGGGAGCCCTGCTTTTTCAGCAACTTTCTGAATTGCTGCATCCGGTCTGTCTCCCAAAAAATAGGTGAGAATATATTCTCCACCATGATACCAGGCGGGCTTACGGCTCACTTTATCCCATTCTTCCGATGTAAGAAGCAGCGTCGGATCCACATGAACCTCCGCATCCCGTCCGGAAATCTGTTTCACCAGGTCAGCCCCTGCTTTTTCCCTGACCGATAAGCCATGCATTCCCTCGAAACCTTGTTTATAAACGGGAAGTTCTTCCTTCGGAATAACAGGGGAAGAAATACTGGCTGCATAGGAAATCCGCTTCTCAGATGGTGCGAAAAGGAGAAAGTTTGCCCTTAAGTAATTTATGTCATTAAAGTAAGGATTCCATACCTGGTCGCTGCCGGTCACAAAGTAATCATATTCATCAGCAATATCCTGTAACTGATTTACACCATACCTGAAATGAATATACCGATCGGCCCAATCCCTTAGTTTTCCCTGACGCACCATTTCCATCCCATTATGGCCATTTTGAAAATTAGTACGATATTTTTTCCAATTAATCAGATACTTGATAGGCTCTTTCCATCCCCACTTCCAAAAAGCTTTGGGCAAAAAGTTGTCAGGAGAATGCCAAATGGTTTCTACAGTATCCGCGTATGGAAGCAGCACCTCCTGCAATGCATAATTCTGCAGGAGATTTCCATAATTCATATACCCGTCCAGTGTTAATTTACCGATTCTCATTTTCCACTCCAGTAATCAGATTTTCCTTCCATATCCCCTTGTAATGGAAATATATCGAATAGCTTAAGCCAAGCATCAGCCAGTAGCAGTAGGTAATATTTAACGTATTACTGAATCCGGTTATCGCAATGCCAATATCTGCAATAATGACAAACAGCAATATCACCGGCTTTTTCCCATCAGCCCTGCTCTTCAGGAAAAGCGTCAAAAGACGAAACAGCACATAAAGTGCAGGTACCACAAAAAGTGCCAGCCCCACTATGCCGGTCTGCATAAATTGTGATGTATAATCACACATGACCGGGGATCCACTCTGGAGCAGTCCATCTTTCTTTACCTGCTTAATATAGCGCTGAATTTCCCCATTTTTATCGTTCTGGAACTTCTCGTAAAAATAGGCAGCATCCAATCCACTCCCCACGCCTAGTATCGGATTATGATGAAGTCCAATTTCTACATTGGCAATGGTAATTCCATATCTTACATGGTTACTGTCCGCCCTATTCTTTGCTTTATCAGTATTTACCAGAGACACCAGCGAGCTATTAACATAGTTTTCAGCCTGATTGCTGCCGCCCCCCTTATTCTGTGCACCATTATTCTTTGGTGGCTGTGACTTTTGCTTTGGAGCTGGTGAAGCCTTTGCCTTCTGCTGGGATGCCGCATTCTGCTCAGGAGACGGTTTGGCCTGCCTGGGCCAAAGTCCTTTCTTTTCTAATTCTATCCGCTTCATAGCTACCGGGCCATAGGAGCCAACAGGTACCGGTATCTGGTAATTCTCCAGAAAATACATGGCCCCGCCAAAGGCTATAAGTGCCCCCGCAAATATTCCTGCCACCGGCAGACATAGCTTACGGTCCCGGAGATACAAAGTTCCTATAGCCATCAGTAATAATTCTCCAATGAAAAATGCTGTAGCCGATCTTGACTGCATCAGGTATAGTTCAAAAGCAAGAATCAGATATAACAGACACAATCCTGCTCTCCTTATGCCCTTTTCTTCTACAATTTTCCACCATAAAATGGGGAGAGCAAACGTCAGATAAATACCAAAGTAAGAAGCCTCCAAAAAGAAAGAACGAACCCTAGCCCCCATCAATGCAGGATAAAAATGCTGATCAGGATGCGGATTGCTGTGAAGAATTGGCCACATGAATTGCAGGAAGTTCTGTGCCCACATCTGCCCATTCTGGTAGCACACTTCCACAAGTCCGTACGCTGCCAACAGGACTAGAAATCCCACTGTAACATTTTTCAGGAGCTGCAGTGCCCTTTCCACCCGGTCATGGTACCAGCAGTAGATCATATAGGCCCCACCGAAGGTATAAAGAAGATTCAGCAGAATTGTCTTGACTGATCGCATCAGTATCCAGATACTCATGGAGAATTCTTGGTTAAGATGGATCCCCACATGGGACAGAAGTCCCATAACCTTTGCAAATTTACCGGTATCCGATACAGGTCCGTTAAACAGCATATCAAAATAGGGATAACTCAAAAGACCCCAAATCAAAGAGACAAGGAGAACTGCTAAGTATATAAGAATATACTTTTTAAAGCGTTTCCAGCCAACAAGGACATTTCCGTACTTGTACTGGCAGTACAGGGTATAAATGATCCCTATAAGCAGTGGCCAGGCGACAAGATCATTGGTAAAGGGGCCCGTTATAAATCCGGGAAGTGCAAATATCCGATTGGCGAACTTGAATGGCGGTGACAAGAGTATAATTACAAATAATATATCAATGACTCGCTTATTCAAAGGTATCTCCTCATCTTTCTATTCTATACATATCGCGTATTGTCTCATAAATGATTGTAAGCCGTCAAGTGAATCAAGACGCACAAACATCTTTTCATTTTTTGATAAAAGTCACTCCTGCTTCTTTATAGGCCTTCCATTCATTTTTCAATTGATCTTGGTTAAGCGCCTCATAGGCAAAGAGCCAGTTCCTATCAAAATCACCATCGTCATTCAGAAAGCTTTTAGCATGTTTCCTCAGCATATCGAGCACTTTGTCCTGATGAATAGACTGGAAGTATAGCAGAGCCAATACCTTACATATACAGGAATTGGAGGAAATAATCTTTTCTGCACTGACATTATATATTTCAAATCCATATATCCATGCAAAGTATAAAGCGAAATACATCATCTCGTACTGATCCCGTCTAGGGAAGCACTGATTTAATCCAATTATTTGCTGACTGGCAAGGCATAATCCTG
>ERZ1023650.26-NODE-26-length-44026-cov-23.771781_pt1 | contig 44026 bp, 41 predicted proteins | sample MGYA00380337_ERZ1023650 | MGnify/ENA primary metagenome ERZ1023650 (study PRJEB33179, sample SAMN07449042) | human gut metagenome | biome: Human-gut; feature: Human associated habitat; material: Faeces | host: Homo sapiens | place: India:Kasaragod | collected...
GTAAAGCGCGCAACAATCCGGATGTTTCTTCTCCTAAAATTCAATTCAGATTATGGGTAAGAAAGTAAACAAGGTTCAGAACAATGCTCAGAATAATGTTCAGAACCAGCAGGTGAATAATAATGACTGCCAGCATGTGCAGTTGGGTGGAATGGCTTACTATGATGCTAAGCAGTATTTCCTCTTCAGTCCCCAGGAATCGGGGGTGAATAAGGTTCCTCGATTCCGTTCGATGGGCGTGGCTCAGCAAATGCCTGACGGAACGTTTGATTTCGTGGTTCAGCACCGCCTCAGAACTCAGTCGGAACTGATTAAGAAACTGGCGCATGGTCGTGTGAGCAAGACCAAGGACGGTGCTGTTCAGCTTACCTTAAAGGTGTTCTGCCATGAGGGAATCAACATCTCCCAAACGCTGGCTGTTGAGGCAGCTGAAGGTGCTGATGCGGTAGTGGATTACCAACTGAAACATTAGGATTTTGTATTCAACTTAAAACGATAAGTAGAAACAGATAGATGAGTTGTTATTTAATAAAGGTGGAGAATGGGCACAAGGTTGCCCGCTCCATCACCTCGGAAGAGGAGTATAAGCAGCTGCGTGGAAGCAATGAGCAGAAGGCGAATCTTCGTCTGGCTCGTGCCGGAAACGATGCTGCGAAACGGAGACTGGTGCAGTTTAATTATTCCGGCCATTATCCGCAAGGGGTGGTGAAGGGAATGAAACTGCCAAGCGGTGCTTTCGGGTTTGATATGGATGAGCCGGAGGCTTTCGCCAAGGCTGCCAAGCTGCTGCTGAAAGAACCGGACAAGTACGGACTGCTGATGCTGGAACGCAGTGCACGACAAGGCGGACATGCGGTGTTTGAGCGCGAAAAGGGCAAGACGGTTCTGGAGAATCAGGTACGAATTGCTACGATGCTCAAGTGCGAAATGGATACTTCGGCTCACGACATTAACAGGGTTTATTTCACTACCACATCGGATGGCGAAGATTTGCTCTTCCTTTCGCCACGGCTCTTCAAGGATGAATACGATGAGGCTGCCGTGGCTGCTGAAGGGAAAGTCCTGGAAGAGCGTGAAAGATACGGAAACGAGGAACTGCCGGAAGGGGCGCACAAAGCGAACAAGCATTATGAGCCTTGGAAGGAAGAAATCAAGAAGAATCCTCAGGGGAGCTTTAAGAGTCAAGAATTAAAGAATTCGAGAATTTCTACTTCTGCTGCTTCTGCCTCTGCTGCGTCAACTTCTTCTACTTCAACTACTTCTGCTGCTCAGGACAATTATCTTGGGATTCCTTATGGGGAAATCATTAAGAAGTGGTGGCAGATGTATAATGATGGGCAGGAGCCGATGCGTTCCAACCGCAATACGCTGACCTTTGAGCTGGCTGTGAACCTGCGCCACATCTGTGGCTTTGACCGCAATCAGCTGGCTCAGATTATTCCCTGCTACGATGGGTTTCCCGAACAGGAAAAGATGGCTTGCATCAACTCGGCATTGAACGAGAAAATCACGCAAATGCCTAAGCGACTGAAGGATGTGCTCTCTGCCATCCGTCAGGAACGAATGAAGCAAGGAAATGCAGGTGGTGGTTCGGCGGCTGACAATGAGGCGCTGGTTAATGCGCTGGACGAGGCTAACGCCAAGGATGATCTGTTCTATTATAATGCGCTGCCTAAGTTGCCGCAAGGCATTCGGGATTCCATCAGCGCAGTGGGTCCGGCACTGGCACTGCCTGTAATCACAGCCATCTGTCCTGCCATCGGAATGCTCGCAACGGGCGTGAAGGTTTCCGTTCACGGCAAGATGAACTCGCTGAACCTCATCTCCTACATCGCCGGTGATTTTGCATCTGGCAAGGGAAGTATTGACCCCGTGATTGACGCATGGACTTCGGAAGTGAAGGAAATGGACAAAATGTATCAGCAGAAGGAGGATGAATGGCGAGCCAAGAAACGTGCAGCCAAGAACAAGAAGGAGCAGCCGGAAGAGCCGAAACTGCCTGTAAGATGCTTGACACTGAACAATACGGTGGCAAATCTGGCTGAACGACTGGCTAACACAGAAGGCAAGCACGCCTTCTCGTTTACTCCGGAAGCTGACACCGTAGCGCAGAAGTGGAAATCGGCGATGAGCGACTTTTCCGTTATGTTAAGACAGGCTTACGACGGAACAAGCTATGAGCGTGAAGCAAGAAGTGCAGATGCAGTGAATGTTCATATAGACAGACTGTTATGGAACGTGGTGATGTGTGGAACGCCTGATGCGCTCTATCGAGTGGTAAGCAATTATACGGATGGTTTCCAGAGCCGTATCATCGTGGCAAAAACGCCCGATAATACCTTCACTCCACTTTCTGACAACATGTATGTAATGAACGAACGTCAGCGCGACCGCATTATTCAGATAGCTCATCTGCTGCCGCTGATGTCGGGTGAGGTAGTGCTGCCGAAGCTGGAGGAAAAGGGTAGAAAATGGCTGGAACAGATCAGACTGGAGACGATGAAAAATGACGACAAGGTGAAAGCCCGCCAGCGTTTCCGTATCTGTCCAACCACGATGAGAATGATGACCTGCATCATGCTCTGCAAGGTTCTGGAAACGCTGATTCAGAAGCATGGTTTCAATGGAGCCGAGAAACAGCTGAAGGAGTCACCTGATTTGTGGAAGGGAATGCTCGTAAAGACGCAGACACCAACCATGCTGAATGTCTTTGATGTACTGGCTGACTATCAGCTGGATAATGCACTTTACTTCTTCCGTAATCGTATTGAAGAGGCTTTCTCATCAAAGGATTATTGCTGCCAATCTGCTTGGGACCGTTGTCGTCGGGGTAAGAATGATTCCATCTTCGAACGTTTGGACGTAACCTTCACCTTCGAACAGGCAGAGCAGCAGAGCGTTGCTGTTAAGGGGGCAAGTGCCACTCATGAATCAGTGAAACAGATGCTGAAAAACTGGAAACGCCAGGGCTTAATCAGCGTATTGCCAGACAGACATTATCAGAAAGTTTCGCCTACCATATAATTTTGGGGGGTTATTAAGGGTCAAGGTCACTAAGTGTCATTAAGTTTTTGGTTCTTAAATCAGCCTTAATGGCCGGCCTTGATCCAATTATTCATTATCAATTATTAATTGTAAATTATCATGAACATCAATATATTCCGCCGTCGCTTCACTCCATGGAGTGTGGATGGCACAATGGTTATAGGTGGCAAGATTTTCTGTGACACCTTAGAACGTCCTAACCGTCATTTGCCAGCAGGACGTTATAAGATTTCTCTCATTCCTACCAAGCAAAAGAAGGTGTCGGAGACAAAGAAGAAAAATAAGTATGAAAGAGGAAAATATGAAATTGTTATCAAGCCTGTTATTCTGTTAAGATCCCATTACGTGCCTCGTACTGTTAGGCGCAGAGCTCGCTTCGTGCCTGGCAACGGTCCGCTACGTCTGAGAAACAAGAGTATCATTCTGGGCAAGTCTCATTATACCGGAATCGTTACGCAATCAGAAGAATGCTATAATGAATTTTGCCAGTTGTTGAATGAGGAATTCAAGAGGATGAAGAAAAAGCATCTACCGTGCAGAATCAATCTGTTTATCAGGGATTGGGGTGTTGACGAAATCCCCCTTAATTATCTGCTTATTTTTCAATAATTAATATTCAATATCATGCGTAAGATAAAGGAAATCATCATTCATTGCAGTGCGACCAAGGAAGGTCGCAACTTCACCGTAGCGGATATTGACCGCTGGCACCGGGAGCGCGGAATGCGCTGCATAGGTTATCATTTCGTGATTTATCGTGACGGCAGCATTCATGTAGGCCGTGCGATAGAGGAGGTTGGCGCCCATTGCAAGGGCCATAATTCCATCAGTATAGGCATTTGCTACATCGGCGGCTTATCAAAGAAAGGTAAGCCGAAGGATACAAGAACCCGAGACCAGAAAGCGGCAATGCGTTCGCTCATCGAGCAGCTGAAGGAGGAATATCCATTAGCCACGATTCATGGTCATAATGAATTTGCCAACAAAGCCTGTCCCTGCTTTAATGTAAAGAAGGAGTGGGGGAAGGAGTAAACAAAAAAAAATAGCGGATCTGTCACAGACCCGCTATTTCCTATCATTTAAAATTTTTAAACAATGTTTATTGTTAATTTTCTTGCCTTATACAATGCCCTGAGCCATCATAGCCTTAGCTACCTTCAGGAAGCCGGCTACGTTTGCACCCTTTACGTAATTTACGTAACCGTCTGGCTCAGTACCATACTTCACGCAGTTAGCGTGAATATCGTTCATGATGTCGTGGAGCTTAGCATCAACCTCTTCACGAGACCACTTCAGACGCTCTGAGTTCTGGCTCATCTCAAGACCTGATACTGCAACACCACCTGCGTTGGCTGCCTTACCTGGAGAGTAGAGAATCTTAGCATCCTGGAATACCTTGATAGCCTCTGGAGTAGAAGGCATGTTTGCACCCTCGCTTACTGCGATAACGCCGTTGGCGATGAGAGCCTTAGCTGCCTCCTCGTTGATTTCGTTCTGAGTAGCTGATGGGAGAGCGATGTCTGCCTTCTCAAACCAAGGCTTAGCACCTGCAACATATTTTACACCATACTTCTCTGCATATTCCTTGATACGGCCACGCTCTACGTTCTTGAGCTCCATGATGTAATCGAGCTTCTCGCGGTCGATTCCGTCTGGGTCGTAGATGTAACCGTCTGAATCTGAACATGTAACTGGCTTAGCACCCAACTGGAGCAACTTCTCCATAGTGTACTGGGCTACATTACCTGAACCTGAAACCAAAACAGTCTTGCCCTTGATGTCAATACCCTTGGTAGCGAGCATGTTGCAGAGGAAGTATACGTTACCGTAACCTGTAGCCTCAGGACGGATCAATGAACCACCGAACTCCTGACCCTTACCGGTCAAGACGCCCTGGAACTGGTGTGTCAACTTCTTGTACATTCCGAAGAGGTAACCTACCTCACGGCCACCTACACCGATGTCACCAGCTGGAACATCCTCGTCTGGACCCATGTGACGATAAAGCTCTGTCATGAAAGCCTGGCAGAAACGCATTACCTCGTTGTTGCTCTTGCCACGTGGAGAGAAGTCAGAACCACCCTTAGCACCACCCATTGGGAGAGTAGTAAGAGAGTTCTTGAATGTCTGCTCGAAAGCCAAGAACTTCAAAATACCCAAGTTTACTGACTTGTGGTAGCGAAGACCTCCCTTGTAAGGGCCAATCGCGTTGTTGTGCTGTACGCGGTAACCCATGTTAGTCTGTACGTTGCCCTTATCATCTACCCAAGATACGCGGAACTGGATGATGCGGTCTGGAATGCAGAGACGCTCGATGAGGTTTGCCTTCTCAAACTCTGGGTGCTTGTTGTACTCTTCCTCGATAGTACCGAGAACCTGACTAACTGCCTGAATGTACTCAGGCTCATTTGGGAATCTTCTTTGGAGATTCGCGATTACTTCAGATGCTTTCATAATCTTTAATCTTTTATTGTGTTTAAATTCTTATTTTTTATTTCTGATTGCAAAGATACATGTTTTTCTTGAAAACACCAACAAAAAGAAAGAAAAAATGCAGAAAAAGTAGAAAAAAGATATTTTTTAACATTCTTAATCACGATTTGTAGCGCTTTTGTGTACGCACACCTTATTATATAAGAGACGTTTTTCGGGGTTTAAGCCTTTATCTCTGTTTTAGGGAATCTTGCATTCTGACGACTTCTGTTTATCTATCCTGCGCCATAGGGCATAAATGAGCAGGATGACAGCGTAGAGACCGATTACCTGAGGCAGACTGATTCTTACGTTTTCGATGCTTGCTCCAGGCAGCATGCTGATCAGTTTTATGGCTGTATTCAAAAACTGGGTGATGCTGGTCAGGGCGCCTGATGTAAGGCTGATGAGTGGGGCGACAACCGGTGCTATGGGCGCCCATAACGTGAGTGGGGAGAACAGGATTAAGGCTGCTCCAAGATATAGGATGAGGGTTGCTGCGGGAATGGCGATGTAATTGGTGAGAAGTGAATAGCACGATATTCTGCCGAAGGTGTAGACGATGACCGGAAGGGTTCCTATCTGGGCTGCCAGTGAAACGCAAAGGAGTCCCCATGCCCAACGGAGGAAACGGCTGCGGATGGGGAGGAGGGAGTAAAGGGGTGTGAAGAACAGCAGAATGGAGGCTACGGCCAGGAACGAAAGCTGGAAACTCAACTCGAAAAGATAGAGCGGACTGATGAAGAGCATAAATATATAAGCTGAGGCTAAGGTGTTGAGCGGCAGACCGGTACGATGAAAAGCTAAACTTAAGCTGTAGGCTGAAAGCATGATGGCTGCACGGACTGCACTTGCCGGCAATCCTATGAGAAAAACGTAGGTCCAGATGGAGATGAGGGACAGGATGATGGTGTAAACTGAGTACTTTCTGCCGCCTAGCAGAAAGATGAAAAGCTGGAAGATAATGCCTATATGAAGTCCGCTTACTGCCAGGATGTGACTGGCTCCGGAAATGGAGTAACTGTTTCGGGTGTTCGAGTCGAGTGCGCTCTTGTCGCCCAGCGCCATGGCTGCGATGACTGCATAGTCTTGCTGTTTTACGTGAAGGGAAACCAGTTTGCTTTCAATATTGCTTTTATAGCGTTCGGTATTGATTTTTGCCCGTGTGAGGTAAGACAGTTCCTGCCAGGTTTTCAGTTGTGTAGAGGTTTGGAAATCAGCTATTTGCTTACAGGTAAGAAAAGCCCCAAGGCTCAGGATGCATAAATGAATCATCACGCATTGGGAGTAGATGAGAAACTGGTGGCTCCTGCTGAAGTAAGCTTTTTGGCTTAAGAACTCAGTAAGGAAAAAGATGATGCTGCCAAGGGCGCATGAAATGATGGAGATGATGAGCCAGAAGGGCATATTGAAATCATCATAGCCCCATTTGGCTATGATGATTCCGATCGTCAGTGTGAGGCTGATGGTCATGAGCGGGGTGAGGGGTAGCTCTTTCATCATTCCTCTTTCCTTTTTTAAAAAGATGATTATTTACCTATTTCTTGAATCCGAAGATGCGCTTGATGAATTTCTTCACAGCGTTTTCTTGCTTCTGTGGATTTACGATAGGGGTGTGCTTGCGTGCAGCCGGCTTGTCGCCCTTTTTCTGGGCTACGCCTCTGCCACGGCCGTTGCTGCCCGGGCGAACATTGTTCTCGGTGCCTGGGCGCTGCTGGTTGCTGTTATTGCTGTTATTGCGGCGCTTCTGGCTGTTGCTGTTCTTTGGCTGCTCGCCTGGCTGGGCTGGCTTTCTGTTCTGCTGCTTTGCGTTCTGCTGCCTGTTGCCCTGCTGAGGCTGCTGCTTTGCGTTCTGCTGCCTGTTACCCTGCTGAGGCTGCTGCTCGTTGTTGCGTGGCGCTTTTTCCTGACGCTCGTTTGGCTTGTTCGGCTTGCGCTTGTGAGAAGTCTGGTCGCGGTCTTTCTGTCGGCGGTTCTTGGCGCTGTTCTTTCCGGCCTCGCCGTTTCCGCCGTTACCGCGTCTGTTGTTTCTTCCGTTTGCGCCTTTCTTCTTCGGCTTGTTGAGCTTGATGTATTCAGGACCTTCGCCGCATCCCTCAGGGAGAGGCATTTTGTCTACCACCTTCTCCAGGAACTTCTCTATCTGCTGGAACCAGTACTGGTCTTCTTCGCTTACGAAGGTGATGGCTCTACCATCGCGGTTGGCACGGGCTGTACGGCCGATGCGGTGAACGTAATCTTCTGTATCGTGAGGAACATCGTAATTGATGACCATCTCAATATCATCGATGTCGATTCCGCGCGCCACAATGTCGGTAGCTACGAGAACATCATACTGTCCGCTCTTGAACTTGAACATCACATCGTCGCGCTCAGCCTGTTCCAGGTCGCTGTGCATGGCTCCGCAGTTTACTCCAATCTGCTGGAGGGAAGCTGCGAGTTGCTTCACCTTGAATTTGCTGCCGCTGAAGACGATGACGCGCTTCAGGTCGCCTGCCTTGAAGATGTCCTTGATGATGGTCATCTTCTGGGTTTCGTAGCATACGTATGCTTCCTGCTTGATTTTCTCGGCTGGCTTGCTGACGGCAAGTTTGATTTCTACCGGATTCTTGAGCAGGGTCTTAGCCAGTTCTTCTATCTTCTCAGGCATGGTTGCCGAGAACATGATGGTCTGGCAGGTCTTTGGCAGTTTTGCCGCGATGGTCTTGATGTCGTCAGAGAAACCCATGTCGAGCATGCGGTCGGCCTCGTCGAGAATGAAGAAGCTTACCTTGCTGAGGTCTACATTGCCCAGAGAGATATGGGAGATGAGGCGGCCCGGGGTGGCGATTACTACATCGGCGCCCATGCGAAGGCTGCGCAACTCCTGATCGTAACGGTTGCCGTCGTTGCCGCCGTATACGGCTACGCTGCTCACGCCCTGCAGGTAATAGCCGAAGCCTTGCATCGCCTGGTCTATCTGCTGGGCGAGTTCGCGGGTTGGTGACATGATGACGCAGTTGATGGCGTCTTTAGGATAACCGCCGTCATCGAGCTTGCTCAATACTGGCAGCAGATAGGCTGCGGTTTTGCCGGTTCCGGTCTGGGCTACGCCCAAGACATCGTGACCTTCTAATATCTCTGGAATGCACTTTTCCTGTACAGGAGTGCATGTGTCGAAGCGCATGTCATATAATGCGTCGAGCACGTTGTCGTTTAAATCTAATTCGTCGAAATACATTTTTTTTAATGTTGAATGTTGAATGTTGAATGTTGACTTTTTCCCTCAAAATCCAATTACCGGGTTATGATAACCGGTTCTGATTTTACCTCGGTGCCTTGCGGTAGCAGAAGTAGGCTACGATGGCGAAGAGGAAGTTTGGAAGCCACGCTGCCAGAACAGGCGGGAAGTTGGCCTGGATGGCGAAGGTGGCAGAAACCGTCTGCAGCATGATGTAGCCGAAACTCAGCGCAAGTCCTACGCCCAATGCTGCTCCCATGCCGCCCTTGCGCTTGCGGGCTGAGAGGGAGACGCCGATGATGGTGAGGATGAACGAGGCGAAGGAAGAGGCGATGCGCTTGTGGTATTCTACCTCGTACTGCACTACGTTGCCCGAACCGCGGTTGATCTGCTTGGAGATGTAATCGCGGAGCTCAGGACTGGTGAAGGTTTCCTGCTGACCCTTGGAATAGACCAGGTCGGTAGGTTCCATCATGATGATGGTGTCCTTCTGGGCTCCGCTGGTAATATGCTCCTTCATGCCCTGGAGCTTGCGGATTTTCCAGTTGCTCAGTTTCCAGTGATACTTGCTGTCGGAAATGGTGTCGTACTGGATGTCCATCGCTGTAAGGTGGCTTACGAGTTTCTTGTCCTGGAACTTGTCGAGACAGAATCCGTAGCCGCGTTTCATGCTGTTGTCGTAATGCTGCATATAGGCAATCACTCCCTTGTCTACCTGCAGCTGTACATTCTCGGCACTGGTATTCTTCTTCTTGTTCTTGTACATTGTCTCGAAGTTCTGCCTGATGACGGTTCCGTGGGGAATGACGTAGGCTGAGAGCCCGAAGGAGAGGGCTGAGAGCAGCACGCAGGTAATCATGTATGGGCGAAGGAGACGCTTGAAGGATACTCCCGACGCCAGGATGGCGATGATTTCGGAATTGCTTGCCAGCTTGGTGGTGAAGAGAATGACCGCCACGAACACGAACAGCGCACTGAAGAGGTTGGCAAAATAGGGCACGAAGTTGGCGTAGTAATCGAAGATGATTGCGCGCGCCGGTGCATGGTGCTCTGTGAATTTTGACAGGTTCTCGTTGAAGTCGAAGACGATGGCGATGGAGATGATCAGGGCGATGGAGAAGAAATAGTAGCCCAGAAACTTCTTGATAATGTACCAGTCGAGCTTCTTGATGTACCTGAACGGGTTGAGAAACCTGAATATGCGCAGGAACCGGAGCTTGTGAGCCAGCCAGCGCACAGCCCTGATGAGCCACCCGAACTTGCGGGAAGCCCATCGGCCGGTGCGGTAGAGCCGGCGGTGTTTTCTTATTTTCTTAAAATCTTTCATGATGCTTGCTTACTTAAATTCTTCGGCCAAGCTGGTCGATGATGGAATTCTTCCATGCCACGAAATCGCCCTGCTCGATATGATGGCGGGCATCGGTCACGAGGCGCAGATAGAAAGAGAGGTTGTGGATGCTGGCTATCTGCATCGCCAGCAGCTCCTGTGCCTTGAAGAGGTGGTGGAGGTAGGCCTTCGTGGTTACGAGGTCGATGTCGCAGCCGTCTGGATCTACCGGACTGAAGTCTTTCTCCCACTTCTTGTTGCGCATGTTCATCGTGCCCTGATAGGTGAAGAGCATGGCGTTGCGGCCGTTGCGGGTCGGCATTACGCAGTCGAACATGTCTACGCCGCGCTCGATGGCTTCGAGGATGTTCTGCGGGGTTCCTACGCCCATCAGATATCTCGGCTTGTCTTTCGGCAGGATTTCGTTCACTACTTCTATCATCTCATACATCACCTCGGTAGGCTCTCCTACGGCAAGTCCGCCGATGGCATTTCCGTCGGCTCCCTTATCGGCAATGTATTTGGCTGCTTCGCGGCGCAGGTCCGGGAAGGTGCAGCCCTGAACGATAGGGAAGAGACTCTGCTGATAGCCGTAGAGGGGCTCGGTTTCGTTGAACCGCTTGATGCAGCGGTCTAGCCAGCGCTGGGTGAGCATGAGGCTGTTCTTGGCGTACTGGTAATCGCTCTGTCCCGGCGGGCATTCATCGAAGGCCATCATGATGTCGGCTCCGATGATGCGCTCGGTGTCCATCACATTTTCCGGTGTGAAGAAGTGCTTGCTGCCGTCGATGTGGGAGCGGAACTCGCAGCCTTCTTCCTTGAGCTTGCGGATGCCGGTGAGCGAGAAGACCTGGAAGCCGCCGCTGTCGGTGAGGATAGGACGGTCCCAGCCGTTGAACTTGTGCAATCCGCCTGCTGCCCTGATGACGTCAAGACCTGGGCGCAGGTAGAGGTGATAGGTGTTTCCGAGGATAATCTGTGCCATGACCTGCTTCTTGAGTTCCTCGAAGTGGACGCCCTTCACGCTTCCTACGGTTCCTACGGGCATGAAGATTGGGGTCTTGATCTGTCCGTGGTCGGTGGTGATGATGCCTGTACGCGCATCGCTTGCTTTATCTGTTACTTGTAATTCAAATTTCATTTCTATTCTTTTTTATCATTTTCCTCAATGCTGAAGTCTGTAGGGTTTTTCACCTTCTCGTCGGTCAGCGCGAACTGCCAGACGTCAGCCACATTCTCTACATAGTGGAAGTCTACGCCCTTGAGATATTTCTCCGGTATTTCCTCTACGTTCTTCTGGTTCTCCCTGCACATCACGATGTGCTTGATTCCTGCCCGCTTGGCTGCCAGAATCTTCTCCTTGATTCCGCCTACCGGGAGCACTTTGCCGCGGAGGGTAATCTCGCCGGTCATGGCTGTGTTGGCACGCACCTTGCGCTGGGTGATGGCTGAGGCGATGCTGGTGGCGATGGTGATTCCGGCAGAAGGACCGTCTTTCGGGGTGGCTCCCTCAGGCACGTGGATGTGGATGTTCCACTGCTCGAAGATGCGGTAGTCTACCTGCAGCAGGTCGATGTGCGACTTGACGTATTCCAGTGCGATAATGGCTGATTCCTTCATCACGTCGCCCAGGTTTCCGGTCAGGGTGAGCTTGCCAGCCTTGCCCTTGCTGAGCGAGGTTTCGATGTAGAGGATTTCGCCGCCCACTGAGGTCCAGGCTAGTCCGGTTACCACTCCTGCATAGTCGTTGCCCTGGTAGATGTCGCGGTTGAACGGCGGATTGCCCAGCAGGTCTTTTACTTCGGCAGGGGTGATGGTGTAGTTCTTCAGCTCCTGGTTGCAGGCAAGTTTGTAAGCCATCTTGCGCAGACTCTTGTCAATCTGCTTCTTCAGCTGTCTTACGCCGCTCTCACGGGTGTAGTGCTCGATGATGAATTCGAGGGCATTCTTGTTGAAGCTTACCTTTGGCGAAACCTTGTCGAGTCCGGTGCTTTCCAGCTCTTCCGGTACGAGATGGCGCTTGGCAATCTCTGTCTTCTCTTCGGTGATGTAGCCGCCTACTTCTATCAGCTCCATACGGTCGAGGAGCGGACGCGGAATGACGCTCAGGTCATTGGCTGTGGCGATGAAGAGCACCTTGGAGAGGTCGTAATCCATATCGAGATAATTGTCGTGGAAGGCATTGTTCTGTTCCGGATCCAGCACTTCGAGCAGGGCTGATGCTGGGTCGCCGTTGAAATTGCTCTGCGCCACCTTGTCAATCTCGTCGAGGATGAAGACCGGATTGCTGCTGCCTGCCTTCAGCATGTTCTTGATGATGCGGCCCGGCATAGCTCCCACATAGGTGCGGCGGTGACCGCGGATTTCGGCTTCATCGTGCAGACCGCCCAGCGACATGCGTACATACTTGCGCTTCATGGCTGCTGCGATGCTCTTGCCCAGACTGGTCTTTCCTACGCCCGGAGGACCGTAGAGGCAGAGGATAGGACTCTTGCCGCCGCCGTTCAGTGCTCTTACGGCGAGGAATTCCAGAATGCGCTCCTTTACTTTCTCCATGCCGTAGTGGTCGTGGTTCAGGATGCGCTTGGCACGGGTCAGACTGAGGTCATCCTGGGTGTAGGAGTTCCAAGGCAAATCTACCATGGTCTGCAGGAATCCTATCTGTATCGAATAGTCAGGACTCTGCGGGTTCAGGGTGTCGAGCTTGGCAATTTCTTTCTTGAAGATTTTGGCAGTTTCCTCGCTCCAGTTCTTCTGTTTCGCCTTCTCCAGAATCTCCTTCTTCTCCGGACTGGCGTTGCCTTCTCCCAGTTCTTCCCTGATGTTCTTAATCTGCTGCTTGAGGAAGTATTCCTTCTGCTGTTCATCGAGGTCGTAGTGGGTTTTGTTCTCAATCTCTGTCTGGATGCGTAGCAGATGGCGCACCTTGTTCAGGGATCTGATGGCAATCATGATGCGCTCGCTGAGATTTTCCTCTTTCAGCATCTTGATTTTATCCTCGATGCTGAAAGGAAGGAGGGAGCACATGAAGTTGCACTGCATGTGAATGCTCGAGAGTTCGTTGATGGCCTGGATGGCCTCATCAGTATAGTTGGCGTTTGATTTGATATAGTCTGTCGCTTCGTAATGGAAGTTCTCGTAGAGCATTCTGAAGAGTTCATCGTTGTTCTCGTCAGGCCATTTCTCCGGAAGACTTTTTACGTCAATTACTGTGTAAGGCTCTTTTTGAACGAGATGTTTCATCTGACATCTGCCCAGACCCTGGATGATGATGCTCATCTGGTCTGTGCCAGGCATCTTGATCACCTTGATGAGTTTGGCGAAGACGCCTACAGGGTAGAGGTCTTCTTCGTAGGGCAATTCTGTATCTTTATTCTTCTGGCAGAATACACAGAATGTGGTGTCTGGTTTCTTTTCCAGCATCCGGACGAGATTCAGACTTTCCTTTCTGCCCACAACGATAGGGGTCATGTTGGTAGGGAAAACTACAATATCTCGCATGCAGAGGGTAGGGTACAAGCCTTCTTCCTGGTCTTCGATCAGGGTTTTCGGGTCGCCCTCGTAATCTGCAATCATTTGTATTCGGGTACTTGTTCTTCTATTATCCATTTTGTTATGATTTCTATTTTCCGTGCAAAGGTACTCATTTTTTGTGAAATATCGTGGAAGATGATAGATTATTTAATAATAAAATTGCTTTTTCTATATATTAGTACCCGTTTTTATAGATGTAAGTGGCTGCTTTTGCAGGTGGAAGTGGCAATTTCTGCTGCTTGCGATAAAATAAATCGGCGGCGCATTCGTTTTCTTCTGTAAAGAGACAGAAGAATTTATGGGTAATTTTCGATTTAAACAGTTTGAGATAGAGCAAGACCGTTGTGCCATGAAAGTGGGAACTGACGGCGTTTTGCTGGGTGCATGGGCGCAAGGTGGCAGGCGGATTCTGGACATTGGTTCCGGAACGGGACTGATTTCGCTCATGATGGCGCAGCGCTTTCCTGAAGCTGAGGTAGTGGGGATTGATATGGATGCTGATGCCTGCGGACAGGCGAGGGAGAATGTGATGGCAAGTCCGTTTCGCGACAGGGTGGAAATCGTATGCTGCAGACTGCAGGATTTCGGGGGAGCCGGTGTTTCGAAAACTGCTGAGGCTTCTGGAACTGCTGAGGCTTTGGAAACTGCTGAAGCTTTGGAAACTGCTGAAGGTTTGAAGGCTGCCGGTGTTTTTGATGCGATAGTGAGCAATCCTCCGTTCTTTGTAGATAGCTTGAAAAATCCGGACAGTAAGAGAACGATGGCGAGACATACGGACAGTCTTCCGTTTCGCGATTTGTTTGCGGGTGTAAAACGGCTGCTTTCTGATGACGGTATTTTCTCTGCAATTGTTCCCGTAGAAGTAGTGGAGCAGTTTGTTGCAGAGTCTTGTATATTAGGTTTTTATCTTATACGGAAGTGTGGTGTAAAGACGGTAGAGCGCAAGCAGCCAAAGCGCTTTATGCTGAGTTTCGCCAAGCATCGTATTTCGCCTTATGAAGAGCATGTTGAAACGATGATGGATTCGCAGGGAAACCGCTCGGAATGGTATAGGAAAATAACGGAAGAATTTTACCTTTTCTAGGAGTGTTGAATGGATAGGGGAATGTTGAGTGTTGAATGTTGAATGTTGAATGGATAGGGTTTAATGATTAACTGAGCTTACTTGCGATACTTCAGAACATTTCATTCAACACTCAACACTCAACATTCAACATTCAACACTCAACACTCCCTCTAAATTCAACACTCAACATTGTATCAAAGGTTCAGCTTCTTCTGTACCAGTTTGCTGATAGCTTCTACTCTTTTGCTCTGGCGCTGGATGTCTTTATGAATGTCATCGCGCACGGCATTGATGTCATTGAAGAAATCGGCAAAGGCAGACTGAAACATGTTCGGCTTGCGGTCGTTCTTGTTGGCAAACGGGTTCACCAGCATCTTGATTCCCTTTTCTTCCAGGTGAACATCAATCTCTGCACCCGTCATCACAGGGTCGCCATCATAATGGATTACGCCTGGCTGGCTGCGGGTGATATGGAGCTTCTTGCAGCGGAACGACTTGATCTTCGAGTTCTTGTCCAACGTCTTGTTGAACATGTCGAAACTTACCTGAGGCGCCTCGATTACATCGAATGGTTCCATGATGACGACATCCATCAGGCCGTCGCTCATGGATGCTTGAGGGGCAATATAGGCATTGTTGCCATACTGAGATGCGTTGGCACAGGAAATGAGGAACGCCTTATACTGCTTGGTGCCCGTCTCGTCCTCCAGCGTGTAAGTCTCAGGCTTATACTTCAATCCCTCGCGCAGGATATTTTCTGCATAAGTGATAGGACCACGCTTGCCGCTCTCGGCAAACTTCATGCTGACGAAAGCGTCAAAGCCCATGCCGCAGGTGCAGAAGAACGGGTGGTCGTTGATGACACCATAATCCAGATCTCTAATCTGGCATTGGTTGATGACCTCGATGCATTTCTTCAGGTTCATCGGGAGCAGCAGATGTCTTGCTAATCCGTTGCCCGAACCGCAAGGCAGAATGCCGAGGGCAGTATCGGAGTGAACCAGTGAGCGGGCCACCTCGTTGACGGTTCCGTCACCACCAACCGCCACAACCACATCTACATGGTTGTTCTTCGCTTCGGTAGCAATTTCCGAAGCGTGCCCAGCTCTTTCAGTCATTCTTATCTCGTACTCAAAAAGCTCTTTGTCCAAACCAGAATCTATCAGACTGGGAACTGCCGCCTTGCTGGCTGTTCCTGAAATCGGATTCATGATGAAAAGTATCTTTTTCTTCATTATATAGTCAAGAGTTTGTAAAATTTAGGCTACAAAAGTAATAAAAATACCCAAAATAACAAGAAATATCGATTAAAAAAACTATAAAAGTAAACTTTCTTATAAAAAAAGCCGTTTATTGAGTTCTTTTTTGTATCTTTGCACCCTGAAAGTTAGAAAAGTATAAAAAAAGAAAATAAAGTACACCTATTAATAATGGGACAATTACAAGAAAGATACAAGAATTATCGTGAACCTCAGAAGTATATGGCTGCCGGTGTGTATCCATATTTCCGTGAGATCACAAGTAAGCAGATGACAGAGGTAACCGACATCGATGGTCATAAAATCCTGATGTTCGGTTCTAATGCTTATCAGGGTTTGACTAACGACCAGCGTGTTATTGATGCAGCAAAGGCTGCGCTCGACAAGTATGGTTCTGGTTGTGCAGGAAGCCGTTTCCTCAATGGTACGCTTGATTTGCACGTGCAGCTCGAAAAGGAGCTTGCTGAGTTTATGGGCAAGGATGAAACTTTGTGTTTCTCTACAGGATTCTCTGTTAACCAGGGTGTCTTGGCTTGCGTAGTAGGTCGTAACGACTATATTATCTGCGATGACCGCGACCACGCAAGTATCGTAGATGGCCGCCGCCTCTCATTCGCTACCCAGCTCCACTACAAGCACAACGATATGGAAGATTTGGAGCGCGTGCTCTCTAAGCTCCCTCAGGAGGCTATCAAGCTCATCGTTGTTGACGGTGTGTTCTCTATGGAGGGCGACCTGGCTAACTTGCCTGAGATTGTAAAGCTCAAGCATAAGTACAACTGCTCTATCATGGTAGACGAGGCTCATGGTCTTGGCGTATTCGGCAAGCAGGGTCGTGGTGTATGCGACCACTTCGGTCTGACCGACGAGGTAGACCTCATCATGGGTACATTCTCTAAGAGTCTGGCTTCTATCGGTGGTTTCATCGCATCAGACAAGGATACAATCAACTTCCTCCGTCACAACTGCCGTACTTACATCTTCAGCGCCTCTAACACTCCAGCTGCCACAGCAGCAGCTCTCGAGGCTCTCCACATCATTCAGAATGAGCCAGAGCGTTTCGAGAATCTCTGGGATGTAACCAACTATGCCTTGAAGCGTTTCCGCGAGGAAGGTTTCGAGATTGGCGAGACTGAGAGTCCTATCATTCCTCTCTACGTACGCGATGCTGAGAAGACATTCGTTGTTACCAAGATGGCTTACGATGCAGGTGTGTTCATCAACCCTGTTATTCCTCCAGCTTGTGCTCCTCAGGATACATTGGTACGTTTCGCACTCATGGCTACTCATACAAGAGAGCAGGTTGAGCGGGCTGTCCAGATCTTGAAGAAGATTTTCGTAGAAGAGGGAATCATCAAGTAAAATCAGATTTGCCGGTCTTCTCGGTTTGACAGATTCGGGCAGCCGGTTTCTGATTTAAAAGTTCAGCAAGTATGGTTGCGGTTCTTTGCCGCTACTATATATATAATAAGGTATAAGGGCAATTCCGGATAGGGGTTGCCCTTATTTTTTGCCTGTTTCCCAGCCATTTTGCATTAAAATGCATGTTTTTTTGAAAAAAGTTAGGTAAAAATTTGGTGGAATCGAAAAAATGTAGTACCTTTGCACTCGCAATTCAGAAATGATGCTTAAAGCAATGCTTAAGAGGTATCGTAGAGATGAGTAAGCGGGGTGTAGCGCAGCCCGGTAGCGCTCCTGTTTTGGGAACAGGTGGTCGCAGGTTCGAATCCTGTCGCCCCGACACAAGAAAGCTAAGAAGAGTCAAATCTTCTTAGCTTTTTTGCTATATAAAACTCCCGCCCTGGATGGGCTGGAGGGGGATAACGGAACTGAGTAATTATTATATACGTTTTAATTTTATAGAATCATGATTATAACGATAGCGCGCCAGTGTGGATGTGGCGCTATTCGCGTGGGCAAGCTGCTCGCCGAAAAGTATGGTATTCCTTTTTATACCCGTAAAAATATGATGGAAATGGCTGAACAGAGAGGAGTGCTCGACGAGATGGAGGCTTTCTTCGATGAGCGGCCGGTAGATGAACTGCTCTTCTCGATGTCGTCGCTTGGCGAAACGCAGAGGGCGCTGACAGAGAAACCGCTCCGTACACTTGCCGATATGATAGGCGATGAAGACTGTATCATCATCGGCCGTTGCGGAAACTATATCTTCCGCGAGCGCAAAGACCTGATTTCTGTTTTCCTGAGCGGCAATCTGGAGGCTCGCATCAAGGAGATTCAGGAGGAGAAGGGCTTTTCGTATGAGGAAGCTGAGGAGTTTGTAGAGCACACCGAGGATTGCAGAGTGGCTTATCATAAGTATTATACAGGTCTTACCTGGGGAAATGCCGATGATTACGACATCTGCCTGGATACTGTGCGCCTGGGCGTAGAAGAGACGGCAAGCCTCATTGAGCAGTACGTTAGCTTGATTTAGATTCAAAGGTTCAAAGTTCAAAGTTCCAAGGTTTAAGGTTTAAAGTAATTCAACATGAAGTTTTTAATTCAATTTTTGATAATCATAGCGTTCTCCTTTGCTGGGGAATTGCTCCATTTTTTGCTGCCATTGCCTATTCCGGCAAGCATCTATGGCATCATCCTGCTCTTCCTTGCGCTGGAAACAAAACTGATCAAGGTGAAGCATATCCGCGAAACCAGCAGTTTCCTCATTGCCATCATGCCCGTGATGTTTATTCCGGCTGCCGTAGGACTGATTGATTCTTATCAGGATATCGGTAATGCATGGTTCCAGTATATCGTAGTTACGGTGGTAAGCACCTTCGTCGTGATGGGTGCTTCGGGCTGGATTACGCAGTTGGTAATCAGAAAAGGAAAGGAGGCGAAGAAATGAACCAGTTGTTCCAGAATTCGGTTTTCTTCGGCGTTCTCATCAGTCTGGCTGCCTACGGCATAGGCATGCTGCTGAAGCTGAAGACGGGATGGTCGCTGATGAACCCGTTGCTCATCTCCATCATCCTCGTTATCATTACGCTCCTGCTGACGGGCGTAGATTACAAGACCTATTCGGCGGGCGCCAACAGCATTAGCTATCTGCTCACACCAGCCACCATCTGTCTGGCTGTGCCGCTTTATCAGCAGGTTGAGCTTCTGAAGAAGAATTATCGGGCTGTGCTGATCGGCATCGTTTCGGGCGTGCTGGCGAGTCTCTGCTCCGTGCTCATTCTCGCCCTCATCTTCCATTTCGACCATGCGTCCTACGTTACCTTCCTGCCTAAGAGCATCACTACCGCCATCGGTATTGGCGTTTCTGAGGAGTTGGGCGGTCATGTTTCGGTTTCGGTGGTTGTCATCATCGTAACGGGTGTGCTGGGCAACATCTTTGCCGAGAAGTTCCTGAAGCTTCTCTCCATCAAGGAGCCTATTGCCAAAGGTATCGCCATCGGTTGTTCTGCCCATGCGCTGGGTACGGCAAAGGCGATGGAAATGGGTACCATAGAGGGAGCCATGAGCAGTCTGAGCATCGTGGTTTGCGGTGTGATGACGGTTGTTGGCTCATCCATCTTTGCTCTGTTTATGTAGAGGCAGATACAATAATATTTCCCTTTTTCCGTTTTTATAGATATGAAACGGAAAAAGGGATTTTTGTATATAATGGGTGTAGGGATGGCGATGAGCGCCCTGCTTGCCAGTTGTGCCGACGATGAGAGTTTCTCAACGTCGAGGGGAGATGTGCTCTCGTTTTCGGTAGATACGCTGAAGATGGACACCACCTTCTCGAATGTGCCTACGCCTACCCGAAGCTTCTGGGTTTACAACCGTACGGGCAAGGCTCTGCGCTGCCAGTCGGTGCGTCTGGAAAATGGTAACCAGAAGGGCTACCGGGTGAATGTTGACGGCTCTTATCTGGGCACCGAAGCGGGATTCCAGACGCAGAATGTGGAGATCAGGAAGGGTGACAGCATACGTGTGTTCGTAGAACTGACTTCGGCGATGCAGAACAGCGAAAAGCCGCAGCTGGTGAGCGACAACCTGGTGTTTGCGCTGGAAAGTGGCGTGGAGCAGAAGGTGAACCTGAGGGCGTTTTCATGGGATGCGATGAAACTCAATTCGCTCGAGGTGAAGCAGGACCAGCTGCTGCAGAGCACGCTGCCGGTAGTGGTTTATGGGGGAATCAGGGTTGATGAGGCGGCTACGCTGACCATTGCTCCGGGCACCCAACTCTATTTCCACGAGAATGCGGGCTTGCAGGTGTTCGGGTCGCTGAAGATTGAGGGCGAAAAGGACAGGGAAGTGGTGATGCGGGGCGACCGGCTGGACCACATGTTCGATTATCTGCCTTATGACCGCACGCCGGGACAATGGCAGGGCATCAGACTGATGTCTTCGGCTCATGACTGCAAGATTTCGTTTGCTGATATTCATAGTGCTTACGATGCTGTGATGATAGAAGCGGGCGATGCTACTAAGCAGAAACTGCTTATCGAGAATGCTACGATTCATAACAGTCAGGGCTACGGAGTGAGGGTTGATTCTGCCAAGGTGCAGATTCTTAACTCGCAGATAACCAACTGTCTGAAGCATCCGCTCTATGTTGAGGGTGGAGATGTTGAGGTAAACGGCTGCACCATAGCCCAGTTCTATCCGTTTGACGGGCGCCGCGAGTCTGCCATCGGTTTTGCCTCTCCGCTGCCTCGTTTCGAGGTGAGAAATTCGCTCGTAACGGGCTATCATGATGATGAGGTGGTCTGGGAGGCTCCGAAAGAGGAGGATGCCTTCAATTTCCTCTTCGACCATTGTGTGTTGCGCACGGAGAAGCTGGAGACGGACGACAGTCTGAAGTTCACCCATGTGGTTTATGAGGACATCAAGGATACGACGGTGTTTGCCGAGAAGCATTTCCGCCTTTTCGACACCGACAATCTGAAGTATGATTTCCATCTGCGCAAGGAGTCGGCAGCAATAGGAAAGGCAGATGCCGAAACCCTGCCTGCAACCGACCGTGCTGGTTTGCCGAGAAAGAAAGAGCAGCCTGCCGCAGGATGCTTTGAGTATAAGGAGGAATAATGAGTATAAGGAGGAATAATGATTATAAGGCGAAATAATGACTGAACTTTCGAATTTTTTCGCCACACGCCCTGAAAGGGCAGAAGCTCCTAGCCCAGGGCATCGCCCTGGGTAATTACGGACGCAAACCTGTCGCCCTGTAAGGGCAAAAGCTTTAAAATACCGGAATTAATAAAGCTTTTGCCCTTACAGGGCGACTTACTGATTGCTATTACACCCAGGGTGTTGCCCTGGGCTAGGAGCTTCTGCCCTTTCAGGGCGTGCTGCTTCTAGAACTTTGGTTCTTTACCTTTCTTATTCCTTCATGTTCGAATCTACGAAGCAGAAGGGGAGAAGGTCTTTGATGCTGTCGAAGCAGTAGGTTCCGTTCTCGCCATAGAGCAGGATGCGTACGGGGCGCTGATAGCGGTCTTCCATCTCCAGTATCACCTGGCGGCAGGCTCCGCAAGGCGAGATAGGCGACTTGAGGAAACCATTCCCGTTTCTCGCAGCTATGGCGAGCATCAGGATAGGCTGGTCGGGATAGTTGCTCTGGGCACCGAAGATGGCGCTGCGCTCGGCACAGAGTCCCGACGGGAAGGCGGCGTTCTCCTGGTTGGCTCCAATCACTATTCTGCCGTCGCCCAAGAGCAGGGCTGCTCCCACATAGAAGTGGCTGTAGTTAGCATACGCATTGCTGGTGGCAGCCTTCGCCCTGTTTACGAGCTCCTGCTCCTGCTGGCTCAACTCTGAGAGCTGAGCCACCATGTATCTGATGTTTAGGTTTTGCTCTTTCATAGATATAATGTTTTTATGATTTCTTTATTTCGTGTAGAAGTCGATGATGTCCTGCAGCGCCTTCTTGCATACCGGGCAGAATTCCGGCGTTTCATTGATGCGCATACGGCAGTCCTGCACACCGCGGTAAACGCCCTTCACGCTGTATCCGGCACCTTCGAAGACACCCACCTTGCTCACTGCCTCCTTCTCTTTCTTTGAGAGCGGAGTAGGAATCTTGGTCTTCTTGTCTATCATGTTCTCCCATTTTCCGTGGAAATCGGCAAGGGTAGTGATATTCTTCTCCCAAGGCTCTACATCGTGAGGATACATCGGTATCTGCTCCTGCTCGTAGGCGTATTCATCGGCAAGTCCGGCGAAGGAATGGCCAAACTCATGCACCACTACCGGCTTGAACCATTTCTGGTGGCAGGTGGTGAGATTGTATGAATTGAGGATGCCGCCACCGCCGTACTTATCCGAATTTACCAGCACGATGATGTGCTCGTATGGGGTACCTGCCAGCCAGTTGTGCAGGTCTTTGAGATGCAGGGTGGTAAGGTAGCGGTCGCTGTAGAAGGTGTCGAAATGAGAGCTGAGGGCGGTCTCGTGCCAGATGCCCTGGGCTGGGATGCTAGGTCCGCTCTGCTTGGATGGCGATTTTACGGCTACGATGTTGAAGCGGTCTCTCATGCTCTTGAAGGGTTCGTGGGCGAAGATGGCCTCTGTAGCCTCCTGCGCATCTTTCAGGAAGACAGGCATCTCTGCATCGGTATAGCCTTCAGCCACGTATGCGATGTGGATGCATCGGGTGGTGTCGGCAGCCTGCTGCAGGGTGACGTATGGTGTAGGCTTGTTGCCTTTCTGATGAATCAGAATGTCTTTCGGCGCTACCTGGTGGGTGAGCGTGGTGGTTATCTCGCGGCGGTTGTTGCGCAGGTCGAGGGTGATGTCTACGGTATCTTTCGGCATCGGAACGAGGAATACGTTCTCGAAACTCTGCGTATTCTTCTCTGCCTCTGGATAGGAGAGCCATTCCTGGAAGAGGGTGGAGAAGGAGTTGCGGTAGATGATTTTGCCCGAGCGGTGGTCGCGTACGGTTATCTGTCCGTTGCCCTCTACCGGGAGTTCGGCCAGTCGCTGCCGTTTGCCGTACCAGCGTGGCATTACGTTGAGTTCGTCTACGGCTATCATCTGCTGCTTCTGGTTGCCGGCAAAGGTATAGTCTACCCGCAGCGTCTTGTCTGTGAAATAGTCGTCAAAGTTTTGCGCCTTTATTGTGCCGGGCGCCATCAGCATCGCCATGGTGGCGAGGGATAATATCATTCTCTTCATTGTATTTTCATTTGAAATTCACATTCACATTCACAATTCTCACCGAATCACCAAGTGACCGAATCACTAATCACTAAAAAATAATCACTAATCCCTTATCTCACCCTCAGCCTTGTTCCTACGCTTACCGGGATGTTAGGGTCGAGATGGTTCATCTTGTAGAGTTTCTCCAGTCGGATGCCATACTTCTGCGAGATGGCGTACATGCTTTCGCCCGGCTGTATCACGTGAGGGCGCTTCTTATACTGCTTAGGTGCCTTGGAACGTTTCTTCTTCAGATAGATGATGTCGCCCTTGTGCAGCACGGCGTGCTTGTTGCGCTCGTTGTAGCGAGCCAGTTTGCGCCAGCTGATGCCCACCTCCTTGCCTATGCTCTTGAAGGTGTCGCCTTCGCGGGCATAGAGATAGTAATTCTTGTTGAAGATATGGATAGGGTGCAGCAATCCTTCGGCGTTTACAGGCTGGTCGGTACCGCTGTGGGTAGCCATGAAGCGGTCGTAGCGCTTGGCCTTGTCATACTGGTTGAGCTTGTAGAGCTCTATAATCTGTATCAGCTTGCTGGCATACTGCGGGTTGGTGGCGTAGCCGCAGGCTTTCAGTCCGCGAGCCCATCCCTTGTAGTCGTGCTGCGAGAGTTCGAAGAGGCGTGCGTAGCGTGGCTGGCGCGCCAGAAACTTGCTGTGGTCTTCGTAGCTGTCTCTTGCGTCCTGGTATACGCGGAAGCATTCGCCCCGGGCATCATCGTCGTGGTACTGGGTTGGACCCGTCCAGTTGTGACATTTTATGCCGAAGTGGTTGTTGCCCTGGCGTACGAGGTCGCTCCTTCCTGCCGCACTCTCAAACAGTCCCTGTGCTAGGGTGATGCTGGCTGGAATGCGGTAACGGAGCATCTGCTCGATGGCAAGATCCTTATACTGGTTGATATATGTCTGATAGGCCTGGTTCCACTTCAGCTGTGCGCCCATCGGGAGGCAGCAGAGCAGAGCGAGCCCTAAAATGTTTGCTTTTAGATGATTCATTCTGCAAAAATATAAAAAAAAACGGATAAATCGCGGTTTATTACAAAATTTTTAATATCTTTGCACAAAATATGACATACAAATGCAGGGAGCTATCTGTCTCTTCTGAGAGATACTGACTTGTTTTGTAGAAATAATGATTTTAATAATGAAAACTCGTACAAAAGTAATTATAGCTATCGGCTCTAACAGAAATCAGGAGGAGAATGTGTTGAAGGCACATGAACATCTGAGTTGTATGTTCAGGAACTGCCTTTTCGGTCCGCGCATGTGGACTGAGCCTATCGGACTGGAGAATTCAGACAAGTTTCTGAATCAGGTGATGTTGGGGGAGACCATCTGCTCTAAGAAGTCTGTGCTTGCCGCGCTGCGGAGTGTGGAGCAGAGATGCGGACGCAGAATCCGTGGTCCTTATCGTAAGGTAGATGTTCCGCTGGATCTCGACCTTCTGCTCTATGGTGATGAGAAATTGCACGAGAGCGAGTGGGAGCGTGATTATATTCAGAGTTCTATCAGCTACCTCGAAGAGAAGGATGCTAAGAGATAATGATTTTGGCACGGAAAAAAGAAAACGGGAAACCCGAATCTGGTATGTAGATTTACAATACCGGATTCGGGTTTTCTGTTGTAAGATTGAGCTCTATCACTCTTCCTTCTTTCAGCGACTTCTGCACGTTGATGATGCGCTGGTTGCTGCTGCCCCTGAAGAAGAGGTCTTCATCGCGCAATGCCTGTACGAAGGGGCCGTCTACCAATACATCGATTTGGCGGAGTAGTTCCAGCTGCTCGGGATTCTTCACGAGGTTTTCGAAGAGATAGCCCGTAAAGCACCAGATGCTCTTGCTGCTCTGCTCCCTGATGGCGCGCGCCAGCTCGGCAAAGCCCTTTGCCTGGAACATAGGGTCGCCGCCCGAGAAGGTGACGTTGGCGAAGGGGTCGCTCATGATTTCCTTCATCAGCTCGTCGGTAGAGGTCATCGTGCCGTGGCTGATGTCCCACGACTGCGGATTATGGCAGCCCGGACAATGGTTGGGGCATCCCGCACAATAAATGGATGTGCGGAAGCCCGGACCGTCTACCATCGTATCATGTACGATGCTTAATACGCTGATCATTTTACTTTTCTCCTCCGATATGGGTTACTCGGTCGTGGAGCTCGGCAAGCTTGCCGCTGTTCCAGCGGTCTGTAGTACCTACCAGATAACCGGTGATGCGCTGCAGCTTGTCTATGTGGTGGCTGCCGCACTTAGGACAAACCTCGAGGTGGGCGTCAGCATTCTCGTAACCGCAGTCGAGACAGCGGTTGCGGTTGTGGTTTACTGAGCCGTAACCCATGTTGTACTTATCCATCATGTCTACCACGCTCTCGATAACAGAAGGGTTGTGGGTAGCATCGCCGTCAATCTCTACATAGAAGATGTGGCCGCCACGGGTCAGGTCGTGGTATGGAGCCTCGACCTGTGCCTTCTTCAGGGCTGTACACTTATAGTATACAGGCACGTGGTTAGAGTTGGTATAATAGTCGCGGTCTGTAACGCCAGGGATGACGCCAAACTGCTTTCTGTCCTTCTTTGTGAACTTACCGCTCAATCCCTCGGCTGGAGTAGCCAGGATAGAGTAGTTGTGATGATACTGCTCGCTGAACTCGTTGGCACGGTCGCGCATGTAGGTAACAATCTTCAGTCCCAGCTCCTGTGCCTTCTCGCTCTCGCCGTGGTGCTTGCCGATGAGGGCAACCAGGCATTCTGCCAGTCCGATGAAGCCGATACCCAGGGTTCCGTGGTTGATGACGCTCTCGATAGTCTCTTCCGGCTTCAGGTTTTCTGCGCCTACCCAGAGATACTTCATGAGCAGAGGGAACTGCTTGGCCATCGCCGTCTTCTGGAACTGGAAGCGCTCGTCGAGCTGCTTGGCTGTGATGTCGAGGATATTGTCGAGCTTGGCAAAGAACATGTCGATGCGCTGCTTTTCGTCTTCGATGCCCATGCACTCGATGGCGAGCTTCACGATGTTGATGGTAGAGAAGCTCAGGTTTCCGCGGGCGATGCTGGTCTTCTCGCCCCAGCGGTCTTCGAACACGCGGGTACGGCAACCCATGGTTGCAATCTCCCACTTGTAGCGCTCCGGATCATCAGCACGCCACTTCTCGTTCTGGTTGAAGGTGGCGTCGAGGTTCAGGAAGTTAGGGAAGAAACGGCGGGCTGTTACCTTGCAAGCCAGCTTGTAGAGGTCGTAGTTTCTGTCCTCAGGCAGATAGTTTACGCCTCTCTTCTTCTTCCATATCTGGATAGGGAAGATGGCTGTTTCGCCATTGCCTACGCCCTGATAGGTGCTCTGCAGGATTTCGCGCATGATGCAGCGGCCCTCGGCGCTGGTATCGGTACCGTAGTTGATGCTTGAGAATACTACCTGGTTACCGCCGCGGCTGTGGATGGTGTTCATGTTGTGGATGAATGCCTCCATCGCCTGATGCACGCGGTTCACGGTCTTGTTGATGGCGTGCTGCTCCAGGCGTTCGCGGCCCTGCAGTCCGTCGAGCGGCTTCTCTATGTAGTCGTCGATTGGCGCATCATAGAGGTTGCTCAGGTCTTCGCCTGTCAGCTTCTCCAGGTTCTTCACCTCTTCCTGGTACGACATGCGTACGTATGGAGCCAGATAGAAGTCGAAGGCTGGGATAGCCTGACCGCCGTGCATCTCGTTCTGGCAGGTCTCGAGAGAGATACAAGCCAGCACGGCTGCGGTCTCGATGCGCTTGGCAGGACGGCTTGAACCGTGACCGGCTGTGAAACCGTGGTTCAGAATCACGTCGAGCGGATGCTGCACGCAGGTGAGACTCTTTGTTGGGTAATAGTCCTTATCGTGAATATGTATATAGTTGTGCATGACGGCGTCGCGTACATCCTCAGAGAGGAGGTAGTCGTCGACGAATGGTTTAGTGGTTTCTGAAGCGAACTTCATCATCATGCCGGCTGGTGTGTCGGCATTCATGTTGGCGTTTTCACGGGTGATGTCGTTGTTCTTGGCATTGACGATGCTCATGAATACGTCGCGTGTCTTCGCCTTGCGGGCGATGTTACGCTGGTTACGGTATGCGATATACTTCTGGGCAACATCTTTGCGGGCACTCTTCATGAGCTCCATCTCGATGGCGTCCTGAATGGCCTCAACGCTCATCTGGCTCTTGCCGCGATAAGAGATGTGGTCGGTTATCTGCTCGATAAGAGTGGTATCTTCACCCTTGTCGGTATGCAACATGGCCTTGCGAATGGCTGCCATGATTTTCTGTTCGTTGAATCCAACGATGCGTCCGTCACGCTTTACTACTGTCTGGATCATTTTAGTATTACTTTTACGATTGATATTTAAATTACTTAGTATTAAGTCATTATGACTTGAAGAGGTAGATAGGTACCTCCTTTTGACATTGCAAAGATATAAAATATTTCTGAAAGTAATTACTTTTGGACAACTTTTTTATCGTTAAAAAATATTAAGTCGCTGATAATCAGGCAGAAACAAAAAAGTTTTGGAAAACTTTGACAAATTTCCGTTTTCCGAAACGTTTAAGTTGTTATCTATCAGCGTGTTGCGCATTTTGTGCGCTTGTGTGCGTTTCCAACTTGTTGTCTGTGCTTTGTGACAGGATGGAGAAAGCAAATCGCCGCAACGCCCGTGTATAGGGCATTGCGGCGATTCGGGGGTGATTATTTTGCTTGTCGCTTATAGTCGAGTGCAGCTCCGATGGCGGTGCAGAATTCCGAGTATTTCGGTATTCTGAACCTCACTCCGTAGAGTTTCTCCATGGCTGGGAACACCTCGCGGCATTGCGGCAGCAGGGTGAGGTTGCCGATGAGCACGAAATCCTTGATGCCCGATTCGAGCGATGAGAGGATGGTAGCCGAACCTATCGACTGCAGCACCATCCAGATGAGTCCCATGGCGATGTCTTCGCGCGAAGCGTTGGCCTTGGCGTTGCTGAAGAGCGATGCGGTGGCGTTCATCGGGAGTCCGGGCAGAGGCTTGGCGCTGATGTCGCCTATCAGCAGGTTTATCTTGCTCACGTCGCCGTCCTTGGCCAGGTTGATAATCTGCTTGATGTCGTCGGTCTTGAGCATGATGCGGCTCAGTCCTGCCAGGGTTCCGCCGCCTATGCCGATGCCTCCGATGTGCCTTATCTCGTTGTCATCGCATTTTACGAGCGATGTACCGGTTCCCATGCTCACCACGATCATGCGGTCGAGCTTGCTCTCGTATCGGGCGCCCAGTCCGTCGGCCACGAACTCCTCGCTCTTCGAGGTAGGCAGTCCGTAGATGGGCTCGTCGATATAGGCTGAACCTACGCCTGTGAGCATCACCTGTTCTACATCGCTCAGCGCAATCTTGTTGTCGTGAAGATACTTGCCGAAGGCTCCGTAGAGCGAGGTGATAGGGTCGGTAGCCTTGATGCGGATAGGGCTTACCACCACGCCGCTTTCATCGATGCCCACAATCTTGGTCGTAGAGATGCCTACGTCGATTCCTATAACAATCTTTTTCATTCCTTTATATATATAATAATGTGTATTTTCGCAGATGATGCCCCTTTAGAGCACGCCCATCTTGCAGAAGGTGATGAGCACGGCGTAGCCCACTATCATGCTCAGGATGCCCACCGTGAGTCCTGCCTTCACCATGTCGGTCTGCTGGATGAGGCCGGTAGAGTAGGCGATGGCGTTAGGAGGGGTTGAGATAGGCAGCGACATGGCGCAGCTGGCCGATACCGCTACTCCGATGAGGATGGTAGAAGTGCCGCCGATGGTGTTGAGCTTGTCGCCCATGCCGGCGCATACCACCGTGAGGATAGGGATGAGCAGGGCGGCGGTGGCGGTGTTGGAGATGAAGTTACTCAGGATGAAGCATACCAGTCCGGATACAATCATGATGACCAGCGGATTGAATTCTGCAAACGGAATGCTCTTTACGGCTGCCTCGGCAAGACCGGTGCCGTTCATCGCCAATCCGAGGGCGAATCCGCCTGCCACCATCCAGATGACAGCCCAGTCAATCTCCTTCAGGTCCTTGGCTGTAACCACTCCCGTAAGGGCGAATATGGCGATAGGGAGCATGGCCACGGTGTTGGCGTTGATGCCCAGCTGCTTGCCGAATACCCAGAGCACGATGGTTGCGAGGAAGGTGACGGCCACTACCGTGGTGCGCCAGTTGTGCTGCATGTTGCCCTCGATGTTGAGCTCGATGGTCTTGGCAGAGAACGGGAACATCTTGCGGATGATGACCCATGCCATCAGGAGCATGATGAGCACCATAGGGGCCATGATCAGCATCCAGTCGCCGAAGCTGAGACCCAGGTTGAGTCCCGCAGGGTCGTTCAATACCTTGAAGGCGAAGGCGTTAGGAGGGGTTCCGATAGGGGTACCCATACCGCCCAGGTTAGCTCCGATAGGAATGGCCATGGTGAGCGCCACGCGACCCTTGCCCGAAGGCGGCAATGATTTGAACACCGGTGTGAGGAAGGTGAGCATCATGGCGGCGGTGGCTGTATTTGAAATGAACATCGAGAAGATGCCGGTGATGAGCATGAAGCCCAGCAGCACGTTCTCAGAACGCTTGCCGAATGGCGCAATCAGGGCCTTCGCCATCATCACGTCGAGTCCGCTCTTGGTAGCGGCTATGGCGAGTACGAAACCGCCCAGGAAGAGGATGATGGTAGGGTCGGCGAAGCACGCCATCACACCCTGATAGTCGAGCAGCTTGCCCATCTCAGCCTCCGAGCCTTGCATAATCTTAAAGGCGGAGTCGCTGACGAAGAACAGCAGCACGAAGATGATCACTACGCTGGTAGCCCATGCCGGTATGGCCTCGGTGAGCCAGAGCATCACGGCCATGACGAAGATGGCGATGACGCGCTGCTGCACGATGGTTAGCCCATCGATGCCGAAGCTGTCGATGGGCAGGTTCCAGACGATAACGGTAAGCAGAGCCGTTATGAGGAACAGCAATGCTTTCTTGCGATTAAAATCGCCATTCAATACTTTCTTTACAGTTTCTTGCATTATCTTTCTGTCTTAAGGATTATTTTCTTGCAAAAATACGTGTTTTTTTTGTATTTAGCAAGTTTTTTTGCAGAAATAGTGAAAAAAATGCCGAAAAATGTTGTTGTTTCAAGAAAAAATGCTATATTTGCAGTGGATTTACCGATAACGGCTATCGGTGATTCTGAAAACTTGGAGCACCCGGAAGGGTGATTCAGCGAACCTGATATTGTCTAATCAATTAAAAGGAGATAAGGAAATGAACAAGTCTGTAGTATTTATCATCATCCTGCTCGTGATAGTTCTATCTATCATCGTATCGCAGTACTTCCACAAGCGCCACCATGAATATAAAATGGCGGACATCGAGAAGGCTATCCGCAAGGCTTATCCTAAGGGTATAGGCTCGATAAGCAAGGAAGAACTGGTAACAGCTGTGAAGAAATACTTCCACTGTTCGGCGAAGGAGGCTCATTATATAATAGGTGTAGCCCGTCGCAAGAAGCTGGTTGATATCGCTGCAGAATATGTTACCATCATGTTTTGAAATAAGGTAAGAACATTATATACGTTTTAGCCGTGAGGCTAGGCTGTTGATTTAGTTTGAAAAAAAGTATTATTTATTTGAGGCACAAAGGATTGTTAATGACATGCTGATTCCGTAAGGGGAAAGGTGGGTTAGCATGTTGTATTCGGGCGTCTGGTATGGTACATTGCGTAAACAATTTAACTGCCAGACAAAGTTTACCCTCCCTAGGACTTTTTAAGACCTGGGGAGGGTTTTACTTTTCAGGCTCAGCACCTTTTATTCAAGTCCGTCGCCGCTGTTTTCGCTTCCGGTTCCGCCAGTAGAATTGCCGCCCGATGGGGTGTCGCCTCCGGATGGATTATCGCCGCCCGATGGATTATCGCCGTCGGATGGGGTAGTAGGAGGCGTATCGGTAGAGGTAACCTGCTTCACCACCTTGCCATTTCGGTCGTAGCAGGTGATGTTGACGGAAGTCTCTTCGAGTTCCTTCTTAATGTCGGTGTTAGGCACGAAGATGATGTATCGGCGGGTGATGAGGTTGGCGCTCACCTTGTTCACATCCTCTACGGCGGTAGAGTTAAGACCGAATCGGAGGCTGCCCAGTCCTGGCACAGCCACGCTGTGGCCCTCGGTGGCCCATGCAGCAATCACTTCGCCGATGGCCGACCATCCGGCGTTGATTACCGCCTTAGGCAATCCACTGCGAACGGCAGCTTCTTCTATCACCTTCGTGGCGTTGAGCTGGCTGTAGAGTTCAGCCTGCATCACGAATGCCCACTTTTGCTTACCTTTTTCGAACGCTACGTTGCGCTCAATTGCTTTTACTTTAATACCCATAATTCAAATCGTTTTTTTTAATGGTTAAACAAATCAGTTTACATGCAGCTGGTAACGCCGAGCGTAGTGCCTACGGCAGTAAGTACGGCGATAATCACCTGCAAGATAGTTTTCCAAACTTCCTTTTTCATTTTCTTTTTTCCTTTCTTTTTTTTATGGTTCAACATTTAGAAAGAGATTGGGCAGGTGTGCACCCCTGTCGTTTTCCCCTCTGTTTTTTAGTGGTTAATTTCCCATTTGCCGTTCTTAATGAATGACAGTGCAAAGATACAACATTTTTCTCTGAAAAACAATAGTTGTCCCGAATCACGTGCATCCTTGTCCCGAATCACGTGCATTCCTCCCTCATATCCCATTCTCTACCGCCTAATTTAACCGCCATTAATTTAATGGCCATTAAATTAAATGTTAAATTCCTTGGCGAATTCCCCGTTTCTTCGTATCTTTGCCCACGTGACGAATGAATGTTAACAGATAAAAGAAGATAACGATATGAAATTTTACGATAGAGAACAGGAGATAGGCATCCTGCGGAAAAACTGGGAGCAGTCTGCCAACAGATCACTCTTTACGGTGCTGATGGGCAGAAGACGAATTGGCAAAACGGCTTTGCTCATGAAGGTAGAGGCAGAGCAGAATATGCTGTACCTGTACGTTTCGAAAGACAATGAGCATGTGCTGGTAGAGAAGTTTCAGAAAGCAGCCGAACAGGTTCTGGGGCTGCATATTTATGGCAAGCTTGAAAACTTTGCCCAGTTTTTTGAGCAGATGTTGGATTTCGGTCGCACCCACCACTTCACCCTCGTTTTCGATGAGTTTCAGAATTTCCTGAAGGTGAATCCCGCCATTCCCAGCCATATCCAGTCTGTCTGGGACAGGTATCATGAAGAATCGAAAGTGAATCTTGTGGCATGTGGCAGTATCTACAGTATGATGCATCGCATCTTCGATCATGACGACGAGCCGCTTTACGGGCGCAAGGACTGCGAAATCAGGCTCAAGCCGTTCCGGGTGAGCGTGATGAAGGAAATTCTCCGCGATTATAATCCCGACTATACCTCAGAAGACTTGCTCTGCCTGTATATGCTGACGGGTGGGGTGGCGAAGTATGTGGCGCAGCTGATGGATGCCGGAGCCACCACCCGTGACGGGATGCTGAAATGGGTGACCGGCATCGGCAGTCCATTCCTCTCGGAGGGGAGGGAGATGATCATGTCGGAATTCGGAAAAGACTATGCCAATTACCTCAGTATCCTGCAGCTGATAGCCGGTGGAATGACTACCCAAAACCAGATAGATACGATTATCGGCAAGAATACGGGTACGTATCTGAAGAACCTGGATGAAGACTACAGTTATGTGAGCAAGCTGCATCCTCTGTTCAGCAAGCCTGGTGGCAGAAACGTGAAATGGTGCATCGAGGACTGTTTCCTGCGTTTCTGGTTCCGCTTTGTCCTGCCTAATCAGGCATTGGTAGAGATGGAGCGCAACGACCTGCTTCTGGAAATCGTTCTTCGTGATTATAACGATTATACGGGAGCCGTGCTGGAGCAGTATTTCCGTCAGAAGATAAGTGAGGAAGACCGTGTAACCCGGGTGGGCAGATATTGGGACCGGAAGGGTCTGAACGAGATAGATATCATTGCGTTGAACGAGATAGACAAGACGGCTCTTGTGGCAGAGGTGAAGCGCAATGCAGCCCGATATGATTCCCGCCTGCTTGAGCAGAAGTATCAATCTATCCAGTCTCATTTCGGTGGATACAAGGATGTGAAGCTCCTCGGCCTCTCGATGGCGGATATGTAGCGTGGGGGCAGAAACTGCGTGGCGACGCAGCCAGGGCTACGTCGCCACGTATCGCCCGCTGCGTCGGGACGTAATCTCGGCTGCGTCGGGACGCAGTTTGGGGGAGGTAGGCTGATAACAAAAATAACAAAAGTAACAAAAATAACAGGTAACTTTCACTGGAAAGTAGATGTTGATAGTATATTTTCTCTATATATAATAAGGTACGCGCGCGTAGCTACTACTTCTTAATATTATTATTACTATAAAATAGGAAAACGTAAAAAGTTACTTGTTACTTTTGTTACTTTTGTTATTTTTTAAATCTTTGCAGCGAATGCAGAAATTGGATTGTATCTATAATTTGTAATATTTTCCTAGATTTATTTTTTGATTTCATTTCTTTTTTGTACCTTTGTGTTGTTTTTTAAAATAACGTCAATTATAAATATTAAGAAATGGAAGAAACAACTAGCTATTATATCTATAGACTTACATTAAAGTCTTTTTTGAGCGAAATGTCGGGTCTGGTATCTGAATCTGTTCTCGAGCAGATAGGTGATTATATATTAAAGCATTTGCTGGATATTACGTTTGTTGATGGTAATGGTGAAAATACCACTACATTTGGTGATTTCGTATTTGGCAAAATGGGCTATGTCACTATAGAGAGAAAAGTGAGTCGCAAGCATGATAAAAAGGACTGTAAGGAGCAAGACCTGGTTGATGAATACCCGGATTTTAATCTGCTGGTAGATGTGCGCAACGTTAAGAAAGGAGATGTTATTTTAGCCATAGAATATCAGAGAAAGTGTTTTGTGAACATAGATACGGTACGTAAGGGGCTTGAAAAACATTTTCAAAGTGTAATTGGTCAGCTGTTTGCTGTAGACGTTACATTGCGACAAATATCATCTTCAGAGAAATTTTGGAAGTGTTTGGAAGAAAAGGTGAATAAAGGTAAACCTTTGAAATCAATCCGCCTGGAAATCAATGAATTGCAGGAAGGTGAACTCTTGCAGGGCCTGGATGCTGAAAAAAGTACGGTTATTGCAGCTTTGTTAGATATGCTTATGGATATGGGAGCGGACGACGGAACTTTTTCATTCAATGCGAAACCAGACAAGGCGTTGAAATTGCAAAGAGCCAAGTATCATCTTGGTATGATAGTAGCCTTATCCTGTAAAAAGGGATTTGTTGTGAAGGCGAAATTTGCTGATGAGCATAATTGGGTAAGTTCTGAAGTATCGGCTCCAGTTATTTTCAAACTGGATAAGAAACTGGTATACAAACCTGATGATAATGATAAGAAGAAAGCGGAAATCTACAAGTGGCAAGTGAAGAATCTTACAGAGTGGTTTGATCATATCGCCCAAGAACTTGATAAAATAGAAATGGAGAAAGAAAATGAACAAACTAGAAGTATCGCAAAGAGATAAAGTGAGGAGCTTGTATGGCGAAAACCCACTATATAGGATGATAGAACGGCTTGCGGATCAATACTCACTTCCACCTTATCACTTGAAAATGCATCCCGAAGATATATTTCAGGCTGTAATGGGGTGGATAGATAGCATCCGTACCGAGCCTGATAATGATAAAATGATACGACTGATAGACCAGTCGTGGAACAGACAATGGAGAACCTTGAGTGATATTGGTGAGAGAGCAAGATGTGAATGCTCAGACCAGGAGTTGGAAGAAACTACATGCATGATGTTACTCTGGTTGCATAAATGTCTGGTCTTGCTATGTGATGAGCAGGTTCATGGTAATTTGTGGTATCATAAGTGTGCAGAGAAACTGGTTTTGCAGATGATGAGGCATTCTTATGTTTGGATGGATGTCAATAAAACAGTATTCAAGGGATGGAATCTTATGGAAACTGTTGATGAGCTGAAAGATTGGCTCATCCAATACGTAGACTCATCTGCTACTCCAATTACTACTGTAGAGGGGGAACTGGTATTACAGGATACGAGCTGTTTTATCTTTCCTCCCAATGGTGAATATGACCCTAAAATGTATACACCTCAAGCTCAGAAAATATGGAGAAAGCTGGTAGAGAAAAAATGGTGTGCGAAACAGGATTCCATGCTTGTCTGGAAAAATACGAATAAATCGTTTGGATTCATGGTGAAAATTGTTGCTCATCATTTAAATATCTACGACCCTACTAAAAAAGGCGTAATAGCATGGAGTGCATTTCAGAAGGTATTTATGGGATTGGAAGACTCTACTTTTAGGCAAGTCAGGAATAGTGCAAGTAAACTAGACTTAACGACAAAGTCTTCTTCATGGCCTGAAGCAGCTCAAGATATCAGGTTGTTGGTGAAATCTGTTTGAGAAAGAGAGGGTGATATTGTGATAGCTGTATGATAGAATCATTTTTCTTATAATGATTTTGTGATGTAAAAAGTACTGATAATTAATAAGTTATAACAGAAAGAGAGGTGTGATATCATGTGATATCCACCTCTCTTTCTGCGTATTTATTACTACCTTCGCATCATCAAAATAATTAAAATGAATATGAAAAAGAAAAATGATTCTCTGCAGCAATCGAAGTCACAGACATCTTTTGTTGCCCAGCCATACGGTGCAACCCAGGCTGGAAACCAATCAGAGGTTGCCTTGTTAAATAATGAGGAACAGGAAGAAGAGACAGTTCCCCTTCATCCTCTCATCAATGACAAGGATTATCCGGCAGGAGTGAGAGAGTGGATGATGACGGCACCGGAGGAACTCAAGTTTCCTACTCTTTCCGTAGCTAGTGCTATGCTTGCTGTGTATGCTACTCGTGTGCGCTTGAATTATGTTTACGACAATTCTCTTTCTGCTATTTTGCTACATGTATTAATATGTGGTGAGCAAAGTTCGGGCAAATCATTCGCCCGCTATCTGATGCGCTATCTGATGGAGCCGTTTACCAAGCGTGATAGCGAGCAGAGAGCTGAAGAGCAGAAGTATGCGGAGCTGAAACGTAGGCAGGGCAAGAAAGATGGGAAATTGCCACCTGAGCCAAAGACGGATATCACGCTTTTGCATGAAAATCTGTCTCTCTCTATGCTGATTAAGCGTGCTGATGCGCCAATGAAGTTGTTTGGTTGCCCAAAGACGCTCTTCCAGTTTGCTGATGAGATAGGGGCTATTGTTCAGGCAAGTAAGCGCCAATTCTCTGATATCAAGCAGATTATCAAGACCGGGTATGATTTGGGGTCAGAGTTCGGTCAGGATTATTTGAGCGAAGCGAGTTATTCTGCAGTTGTTGATCTGATGCTTTGTTATGTATATACCGGTACACCTGCTGCCGTGAATCGCTATATGGACAAGGCGGCTATTGAGGGAGGAAATGTTACGAGAACCATATTATGTAATATTGATAATCAGTTGGGTGAGAATCCTCTGATGTTTCATTCTCTTCAGGAAAATCAGGTGGAAAGTATTCATGATATGCTTGAGAAACTGATGGCGCGTTGTTATTCCGAAGATGGAAAGTCGCTTGCCAAGGAATCGCTTCTCGATACGAAATGGCTTGACAGTACGGTGAAAAACTGGTGTGAATCACAGCGGCAGCAAGTTATAAAAACCATGTCGAAGGCGCTTGATGTATTCTATAAGCGAAGTAGTGTGAGCGCATTCCGCATAGCGGCACTTATGCAATACTTATATGAGGTAGAGGGGAAGAAGAATAAAAAAACAATACATCGGCTTGTAAAACAAATCTATTTAGGATGTGCTGATAGAATATTAGACGGTATGCTGGCTAAATGGGGAACTGTGTTCGAGGAAATCAATGCAGATACCCAGATACAGCCATATCAGACTACCAACTATTTTGACGAGTTGCCAAATGAGTTCTCTCGTGACTTTTTAGCAGAATTTTTAAAAAGGAAAGGGCTTCGTACTCCTATAAACATGGTTATTTATAGGTGGAAACACAAAGGTTGGATAATATGTAACGGAAAATCTATGATAAGAAAAAAATAATTAGGATATGATAGATAAAATATATATTCAAAAGTTGCGCGAGCTCGACATTATGAAGGTGGCTGATGCGCTAGGTATGGGCATCCGCAACAAGCGGGCCCTCTGCATTCATCATGATGATCATCATCCGAGCCTCGCTTTTAATCCGAGAAAGAACAGCTGCCATTGCTATTCCTGCGGATTTTCTGCCGATACTATAGGGCTGGTAATGGAGCGCTTTCAGATGAATTTTTTGGATGCCTGCAAATGGCTGGCTAATCAGTTTGATGTTTATATTGGTGATACAGAGCAGTATAAGTCTCATAACCAGCTCGTTACTGCATCGCAAAGACGACTGGATAGTATTCGCTCTATTTGCGCACAGCGAATGGTAGAACATGGACATGTTGATGCAACATGTTCCAGGGTGGATGTGGAGTATTTTGAACGGCTTTTTGCCCAGATGCATCTTACGGAGAGCGGAGAGAGGTTTCTGCTGGAAAAACGGATGCTCAGCCCAGAGGTGGTAGAGAGGTGTCATATTGTGAGCACGGAAACTAAGGTTTGCATGGGCCGGGTAGGGCAGGGTACGTTTGATGCACCTTCGCTTATCTTTCCATATTTCAACCAGGAAGGAAAACTTGTCTCTGTGCAGAGCAGGTATCTGGGTGAGGAAAAGGAGAAGTCAAGATTCAAGTTTGCTCCAGGGAGCCATCGCATGGTGTACGGATTGGAGCGGCTCAAGGAGTATCCGAAGCAGGAACCTCTTCTTATAACAGAGGGACCGTCTGACTGTTGGACGGCTCTCACATTGGGCTTTCATGCCATCGCTATCCCTTCGGCTACTCTTTTTGACAGTCATTGCCAGCCGCTTCTGGAGAGACGAAATCTTCATATGTTTCCTGATCAGGATGAGGCTGGATTCAACCTTTATTTTGAGTTGAAAAAGTCTTTCCCGCAGTTGAAGTATCATCAGTTGCCCGATGGATGTAAGGATTTGAGCGAGCATTATCTGAAGGTACGGCAGCATGGGAAAACGCTGGAGGAGGCTAGAGCTTGCTTCATCAAGGAAGTTGAATCTGTAAGTATAACCATTTAAACATCTGTATATTATGAAGTTGATTTTGCAGCGTAGAATGTTGATGAATGGTGCCCTGACGGGTACCTTGAGTGTAGAACACCGTAATGAGTATGGCCGCTTGTCGGGCATCGAGAAGATTTGCGATACGATGGAGCGGAAGAACGGGCAGTTGCCTACAGGCGAATACCGGGTGGTGATAGGAAAATGCAGCCGTTTTGCCCGCCAGATGATTTTTCTTGAACCGATAAAGGAGGAGGATGATTCTTCTTTCTCTTCCTCTCTTCCTTTTCCCGAAATCTGTGAGCGTTGCCGTCTGGAACGCAAGCATCATAGGTTTGGGTGCCTGGATGAGCTGCATGCCCTTTCGTGCCCCATGCTTCAGCCGGGCAACGGTCCGTTCCGGCTTCGCAGGGGCGGTATCCTCATCGGCGAGGCCCATGCGCCCGGCTTCGTTCTGAGGAGCCAGGAACGCTTCCTCCAGCTCTTCGACCGGGTCAGCAAGATGCTCAGACGTGGGGGTGAGGTGGTCATCAAGATAGAGTAGGTTGGGGAGAAGAGTGGCACTTATCAACAACTTGACTCTCTTTATGTAAGAATGCCAAATCAAGTGGATCACATTATGCTCTTTGCTTGATTTGGTATTCTATATGTGTTGAGGCGTATGTCATCTCGGGGAAGTTAGTGTGACTTGTGGAACGAAATAGAGGAAAGGATAGGTTTAGGGTAGTAGTGGTACCATATAAATAGGTACGCAAAGCGTATCGCCATCCTTCTTCAAATCTTTGGTATAAACTAGATATTTGTGGGCGATTCTCGAAGAATACTTTTCTGAGAATTTGTCCAAAGAGGTATGCATATTTGTCTAATTATTAGTTGATTATGCGTGCAAAGATACAACTTTTGCCGAAATCCGCAAAATGTTTTAACCTTATTTTGCCGAAATCCGCAAAATGTTGCATGGGTTCTCATGAATGTTATTTGATTTTTCCCCATCGTCTTTTGGGGATTTGCCACTTTGCCATCTCTGGGATTCTTTATACTTTTGTAGCAGATGATTGCTAAGCGGTGACGTGACTCGCTCAGCAGCGTACTTCGGGCGCAGGATGTGCTACTGATACGGGCAATGGTCCCTTCACGCTTCGTCAGGGCGGCATCTTGGTGGGCGAGGCCTGTCCTCTCGGCTTCCCAGAAGTTTCATTGCGTAAAAATCATCATGTTTTTACGCAATGAAACTTTTTTTTTACCGAAAACTCCCCTTGGTACAGAAAAAAAGGCTAACTTTGCAAACGTATGGCAATTTATATTGCTACTATTTCCCTAGTTTATCATTTAATTATCACAAACTATTATGAAACATCGTTTAGCTTTTTTCTTCATCGCGTTATTGAGCTGTCTGTCTATCTCGGCTCAAAAGTTTGAACTGGATCCTCTTTGGGGAGATTCCATCGAGTGTATGGTAGCCTCGAAGCCCGATTCGCTTTGGAAGATAAGCGAGCCTATCCAAAGTGTGAAATTCCCGAAGGGGATGGAAATCGAGTCGTGCGGAAAGGCCAACGGATATTATGTGGCATTCAAGAAGGATGGCGCATCCTATATGGCGTATATGGGAGATCTGAAGTTCAGCGCCGACAATCCTGATGACACGGTCAATCCTTTGAGCGAGGACACGGTGAAGAAACACTCCGCCCTGGGTCATTTCTATGCCACCTATACGCCTGCTGTACTGGTACTTATATTGATGGGTATGATTCTGGCCACTTTCTTCGTGGCTCGCAAGAGTTCTCCGGCTGTTCCTTTGGCTCTGAAGGTTATACCGGTTTGCATGCTTCTCATATCCATCATAGAAGTGGTAGGCTACAAGGTTCTTGGTGGAGATATGTTTTGGTGGTGCGACAACGACCGTTATGGGTTCTTTGGCTCTTTATTCCGGGTAATCCCATTTGGCGCAGTAGTGGCTTTGCAGTTCTACACATTTAAGATGTTTGAGACCTTGGTCTTCGCTGATGTTCCTGCAGAGGAGAAGGGGAAGCTTAGTCTTAAGCCTGCTATGGTGAGTCTTGCCGCCTGCTTGCCGGTGTTGATAGCCTATGCCATGATCGTGCAGTTATGGCTTGGATGGCAAGGGATGGTAAGCGACGCCATCATGTTCATCCTTTTCTTGGGCACTTTGTTTTCGGGTATCGCCATCTCTGTCAAGAAGAACACCGAGGCACTGGGTGCAGGCAAGGGCTTGATAGTCACCATCTTTTCCGTTATTTATCTCGTCGGACTTTTGATAGCAGCCTGGGGAGTTATCATCGTGCTTCTGAAGCTTATCCTTCAGGTGCTGATGGTCATAGCCGGTATCATCGCCCTTTCTGTCTTGGCACAGCGTACTTATTATAAGGGTAGTGATGGACATATCTATGCCAAGAGTGGATTTGAAAACCTTCATCGGGTAGATTAGCAAGGAGGATTATTCATTATTAATCATAAAAAATAGAGTAGTTATGGGAATATTTAGTGGAAAAGGATTTGTAGGGTCTTGCTTTAGAGGGTGGGGCTCTGGTAACATGGCTGTTCAGGCAGTCGGGTGTATGATAGGCATGGTGGTCTTGGTATTTGTCGTCCTGTGGTATGTCGTCAAGTTCTGCTTGCGCATTTTCGACAAGCATCGGGAGAAAGAGGAGTCCAGCAGGTCTGTACAGAACATCACCATGGAAATGGGATACCCGAATTTCAATTTGGGCAATTACTCTGTGGTCTTGGAGCAAGTGAACGATGCTGAGGCTTTAGTCGCCCAGTTGAGTCGTATAAGTGGTTATAGCGAGAAACTAGCCAGGCGTCAGGTGTCGTCATGCCCAACCTGCCTTATGAAAGGACTTGACCAGGAAGGAGCTGATGACATGCAGGTGTTGTTGCAAGTGAATGATTGCTCCGTGGTATCCGTTAAGGATGTTGGTATTTAGTAGTCTTCGTAAAACTCGTGTCACCGTCATCGGTCGCTTGGGGCAAGATTGGTAACACCTTGAGATTCACCTTGAGTTCCATCTTGGATACCATAAGAAAAATGCAGCCTCTCTTTATATAATCGAGAGGCTGCATTTCTTTGTTTTTCCTATTTCTTGATTATCCACTGTCCACTATATCCGCTTCCAACGTATTGTATATGAGGAAGTTTGGCGATGCGTCGCCTGATGGTACTTAATCCTTTTTGGGATAATAAAGCTAGTTCTTTTGCTGTAATCTTTGGATTCTTTTTTATCTGTTTTTCTATCCAATCATCTAATTCTCCGTCTTGGAGGACACCTTGAATACCACCTTGAGACTCACCTTGAGTAACATCTTGAGTAACATCTTGAGTAACATCTTGAGTAACATCTTGAGTAACATCATCTCCTTCGATATAATTCACTTCAATATCATGGTGTTCTTCCATCCATTTCATTATGATGTTGGGGAATGTGACAGTGAATTGAGTACGGAATGCAGTTCGCTTTTATGTTTTGGAACTGCATTTTATTTACTAAAAGAGACCTTTGTAATAAGTTCTTAAGCCCACTTGAAAAAGTAATTTTTGAGAAATTGTTCAAATGTAACCATCTGATAATCAAATGGCGTTTTGTAGGATAAAAAAACAAAAACGACTTTTAAAGTGGACCCAGTAAATAATTATTGCCGTCCGGTAAAAATAAAGTGTAAGCATTCAGGCTCATATTGACAGAAATCAAAGCGAATAGCGCATAAAAGTGCTAAAAATTTTAGAAAATAGAGCTTTTTCTTATGCTAATTTTCATTTCTGAGTTATTACCGGACGGCAATAAAAAACTCTCCAGCTCTCCTAAAGTGCACCCCACCACGTAGAGGGTGGACTTACTTGAGATAAAGAGCTGGAGAGGGGTAGTTTTACCTTTCTGTTTTTTTACTTTATTACCTTTTTACCTTTAACCACATACACTCCCTTCTGCGGCTCCACGTTGCCGAGGAATCGTCCGTTGAGGTCGTAGTAGTAGTTCTTGGTGGCAGGAGCGGCTGTGGTGGCGGTGATGCCTGTTGCGCCCTTGGCAGAGATGCGTATCACGCCATTGCCTTTTGTGAGGTCCACCTTTATGTCGTAGGTGCCAGGCTCACCAGAGAAGAGCCATGCGCCGGGCGATACATCAGGTGCCATGGCAGGAATATCGCTGTCAAGATTGGCGGGGTCGCCGTCGGTGTAGGGAGAGAGACGTTTGGCGTTGACAAAGTCCCAATCTGCGCCGAGACGCTTTAACACGATGAAGTGAAGATCGCCCACTTCGCCCACGAATGTGATTTCGCCCTCATAGATGCCGGGCTCGTTGGTGGCAGAAATCACGTCTGCAGGGATGTTGGTGAACCAATTGCCGTTGCAGCCGAGAGTGTAGAGCTCTTTCGGGTAGCCTATTGGATATGACGCATCGTTGCCGTGGAGCGTCAGACGGTTGTTGACAAGGTCTAATGTAACGCATGCGGTGAGTGGGTTATCTGTCGATGCTCCGATGATGAAGTCAGACACCTCGCCCTTCTTTAGACCTACGGTGAGGTTCGGTTCCACGTCAACAGTTGGTGCGACAGCACCGATGCGCTTGTCTTTAATCTCGTCCCAGCCATCATATGTAGAGGCGAGAGCGGTAGAGATGGTAAACTTGTTGCCATAGAAAGTCACATAGCCAGTGTAGATGCCTTCCACATCGTCCCATGTAAGCTCTGCGCCCTGATCGGCGAAGTTGCTACCGTTGGCACCGATGAGGTAGACATGGTCTGGATATTCGGGCACATAGGTGTCGCTGTGGAGGTTCATGGTCATGGTGCGGAGGTCTACAGTCACGTCGTAGGTGCCTGGTGTGGCGATGTGGAATGACTGCTCTGTGAGCGTCATGGCCTTGTCGCGGTTGATAACCACCTTACCGCCACCGTAGCGGTAGGGCAGTATGGCTTCGTAGTCGTTGGGGTCGGTGCCGAGCTGGGTGAGAATGTTGAAGTAGCATGAGGTAAAGTCTACCGTTGCCTTATACACACCGTCGGTCTCGGTCTTAGGCAGTGTGGCAGCTGACAATGTGGGATCGAAGACACCATTGCTGCCCCATACATACAGCTTGTCGGGAAAGTCACCGAGCAAGGTGACGGTCAGGGTGTTGAAGTCGATGCGCATACGATAGGTTGTACCGGCGACTGGCACTTTGAAAGATGCGTCCCTACCCTTTACCATGGTCATAGGCTCATTGATAACGAGCATGGCGTCGAATACTGAAGGGGCGAAGCGGTTTTTGTTAAACTCTGTCCAATCGGCATCGCCAGTTGTCAGATGTTGGGTGACGGCGAAATACTGCGCACCGTCAACGAAGGTGACATCACCCTCATACACTCCTGTAGTGGCGGTCTCTGTCAGTTCTGCAGCAGCAGTGTTGGTTTTCCACTCATTGTCGCTGCCGACAATGTAGCACTGTGCGCTGGCAGCAACTGTTGCCAGCACTGTCAGCAATGCTGACATGATGATTCTGTGAAAAGTTTTCTTCATATGTCTTTAGTCTTAATTCCGCAACACTATTATAGATTAATCTTTATTAGTGCCTGATCAACTAAAAGTTGCCCAGGATTTTGCCATGTCAAAATTTTCACTTATCTTAGTGTTGCGAAAAGAAAATAAGCAAAAATCTGATATGACGTGGCAAATTTAGCAAAAAATTCCGAATTATAAGCCAGTATAATAAAAAACTTCAATGATTTCCCTCGAATTGTGCGAA
>ERZ1023650.27-NODE-27-length-43136-cov-24.194355_pt1 | contig 43136 bp, 36 predicted proteins | sample MGYA00380337_ERZ1023650 | MGnify/ENA primary metagenome ERZ1023650 (study PRJEB33179, sample SAMN07449042) | human gut metagenome | biome: Human-gut; feature: Human associated habitat; material: Faeces | host: Homo sapiens | place: India:Kasaragod | collected...
GCCACGAAGTGGCGAAGGGTGTGCAAGCGAACTGGATTCATAGGGGAGCCCCGCGCCCCGCGAATCCAGTGAGACGCCATCCAGCGAAGTCGGTGTGGACGGTGGTAATCCTGATTATGATACTCTATGTAGACGTGACCGCCGAAAGGCGGCATTATAAAACTCATCGCCCCCTAAAGGGGAAACGACTCACTACATTTTGCGCGTCGCTAGCGCTCCTTCAAAATGTGTTCGCTGTGCACCGAGAGGGCGATACCACAACCCTCGGCCTGAAAGGCCGTCAAACTTAAGAACCCTCCGGCCCATAGGGCTGGTCCATCTTAAGAACCCTCCCTCATAACGCTGACTTTATAAGTATTGCCCCCTAAAGGGGAAACGACTCACTACATTTTGCGCGTCGCTAGCGCTCCTTCATCCTCTGCTGTCACTGACTCACTGGATTTTCAGGTCGCTGATGCTCCCTTACAAATCCAGTTCGCATAGTGCAAATCATGTTCGCTGTGCATCGCTTCGCTCAGGGGGCCGCCGATTGGCGGTCAGGACCGCGATGGAGCATCCTATCGGTGCTCTGCCCCGTACACCCTTTCCCGCTTCGCGGGACTTCCCCTCAAGGGGAAACGAGAGATATGAGGGAAAAAACAGCGAGTCATATACTTCACGTACCATTTCGGCGTTTTCCCTCTTTGGTGGCTGTCGCCACCACCTTGCCCGGTGGGAAGCATGTCATATGACACAGAAAGAAAATCCCGTAACGCTGACTTTATAAGCATTGCCCGAAGGGCAATCCACAACCCTCGGCCTGAAAGGCCGTCAAACTTAAGAACCCTCCGGCCGTCAGGCCGGTCAATCCTAAGAACCTTTCCCTCTGAACCTTTTCCTCTGCCCCCTGAGCGCCAGCGAACACAACTTTTCTCCCATAGCCTTTCCAAAACGTGGTATAATAAAAAAGCATATAACGAAAAATTTTCGGTATGAAAATCGTTCCGGCATGCCGGGACAGTTACAGGGGGAGATATTTTGTTAGCATCCAGATTATACAGTCCTACTTTACGTGAATTACCGGCTGATGCCGTGGTGGTAAGCCATCAGTACATGCTGAAGGCCGGTATGATGAGGAAGATTGGAAATGGGATTTATTCCTTCCTTCCTTTGGCATGGCGTTCTATTCAGAAGGTGGAGAAGATTATCCGTGAGGAAATCAATAAGACCGGCGCCCAGGAGATCATGATGCCTATTGTGCAGCCGGCGGAGCTGTGGCAAAAGACAGGCCGCTGGGATGTGTTCGGACCGGAGATGTTCAAGCTGAAGGACCGGAATGACCGGGAATACTGCCTGGGCCCCACTCATGAAGAGCTGGTGACTTCCCTGATTCAGATGGACACCACTTCCTACAAGCAGCTGCCCGTTTCTGTGTACCAGATCCAGAATAAGTACAGAGATGAAAAGCGTCCCCGTTTCGGTCTTATGAGAAGCCGCGAATTCATTATGAAGGATGGCTACACTTTTGATGTCGATGAGGAAGGGCTGGATAAGCAGTACAAGCTCATGTATGATGCTTATACCCGTATTTTCACCCGCTGCGGTCTGACTTTCCGTCCGGTGATTGCGGATTCCGGTGCCATCGGCGGCAGCGGTTCCCATGAGTTTGAAGTGCTGGCTGATTCCGGAGAGGCGGATATTGTATACTGCGAGAACTGTGATTTCGCAGCCAATATCGAAGCTGTGGATCCCCTCACTGTGAAGTGCGATATCCATAATGACAAGGAAAAAGAACTGGTGGAAACACCAGGTCAGCATACCATTGAAATGGTGTGCGATTTCCTCCATGCCCCGGTTGCCCAGTCCGTGAAGGCTGTGGTGTACAATGTGGACGGTCTGGTGGTACTGGCCATGGTTCGCGGCGATCACGAAGTGAATGAAACGAAGATCCAGCATATTTACAATGCTATCAATGTGGACATGGCTTCCGATGAGGATTTGAAGAAGGTGGGCCTCACCGCCGGTTATATCAGCCCCATTGGCCTGAAGCGGACGAAGGACTTTGATATCCTGGTGGATCCTACAGTGATGGAAATGCAGGATGCCTGCTGCGGCGCTAATGAAAAGGATAAGCATTACATCCATGTGAACCCGGCTCGCGATTTCACCGATGTCCGTGTGGAAACGATCCGCCAGATTCAGGAAGGGGATGTATGCCCTCACTGCGGCGGCAAGATCGTCCGCTGCCGGGGAATCGAAGTAGGCCAGGTGTTCAAGCTGGGCACCAAGTACAGTGAAGCCCTCCATGCTACGTTCCTGGACAACCAGGGGAAATCCCATCCTTTCGTTATGGGCTGCTACGGCATCGGCGTCACAAGGACCGTGGCTGCGTCCATCGAACAGAACCATGATGATGACGGCATTATCTGGCCGGTAGCTATTGCGCCCTATGAAGCAGTCATCGTTCCGGCCAACAACAAGTCCGAAGAAGTGATGGCAGCAGCCAGAAAGCTCTATGAGGACATGGAAGACAGCAGGGATGAAGTGGTGCTGGATGACCGGAACGAAAGGGCAGGCATCAAGTTCAAGGATGCAGACCTCATCGGCTATCCGGTACGGGTGACCATCGGTAAGAAATGGCAGCAGTCCGGCTGCGTGGAAATCAAAATCCGCCGTTCCGGTGAAGTGGTGGAAGTGCCTCTGGAAGAAGCAAAGGACAAGGTTCTGGAAATTCTGAAGACCCTTCACGCCAATAATCAGTAAATCCCATTTCTTCCTGAGGGGAGTGGACTGTTATGGAAGATAAAGAATTAGCGGATTTAAGAAATTCCGTCAGGACCATAGACAAGGAACTGGCCGCCCTTTTTGAAAAGCGGCTGGCCCTTTCAAGAAGTATTGCCCAGTGCAAAATCAAGGCGGAAATCCCTGTATTTGATGGCAAAAGGGAAGAAAAGAACATCGAGGAGGTCTCCCGGCTTATAGAAGATATGTCTGCCCGGCCTGATTTCGTCCGCTGGTACCAGATGCTCATGGATATCAGTAAAAAAGTGCAGAATCGTTTCATCAGGGGAGAAGGAAAATGACAGAAGAGCTGCGGGGCACCGTAAGGAAAATCATATTTTCCAGCGATGACGGCAGATTCTGCGTATTCCTCCTGGAAGATAAAGAGAGCAGGAAAATCATGACTGCCGCATACCGGGGCCCGGCCCCCTATGTGGGTCAGCCGGTGCTGCTTCGGGGATGTTGGGAACGGCATCCCCGTTTTGGCATGCAGTTCAAGTGCAGCAGTCTGGAAAATGTGAAGCCTGAGGAATCGGAGGAAATCAAGCAGTTCCTGGCCTCCGGGCTCATAGAAGGCATCGGTCCGTCCATGGCAGGAAAAATTGTGGATCGTTTCGGCAGAAAAACCATGGAGGTCTTTGAAAAACATATTGATGATTTAAGAAAGGTGCCGGGCATCGGGAAAAAGACGCTGGAGAAGATAAAGAATTCCTATGAGCAGATCCGGGAAGAACAGTCTCTCATCATGTTTCTGCAGTCCCTGGGGATTTCCGAACGGTTTGCTTCGGATATCCACAAGAAATACGGCGATGAAACGGAAGAGGTGCTGACCCATGACCCTTATCGCATGGTGCGGGACATACCGGGACTTGGGTTTCAGGAAGTAGACCGGATAGCCCTTGCCAGGGGCATAGCTCCCGATGATTCGGACCGTGTGGTGCATGGCATAGAGTATATGATTTCCCGGGCCCTCATGCAGGGCCATGCCTGTGCACCGGAAACTTCTGTTTTCAGGAATGCCTCCCTCACCCTGGAGGTGACGGAAGATATCGTGGCGGCTGCAGGGAAAGAGGCCATTGATAGCGAATACATTCCTTCGGTGCTCTGGGAAGAAAAGCGATACCTTTACCTCCCGTCCCTTTACGAGGCGGAAACGGAATCGGCCCGCCGCATCCGGACTATGATGGACGCAAGTCCTCTGGGCTCCTCGAAGCTGGCTGTTGAAAAATTTGAAAGAGAAAACCATCTGACTCTGGCGGAAAAGCAGAAGGAAGCGGTGCAAAAAGCACTGGAATCGGGGGTGCTGGTTATCACCGGCGGCCCTGGTACAGGAAAAACAACCCTGGTGCAGGCTATTATTGCTGCTGCCCGTCAGTTTGAACTGAAGGTGCGCCTCATGGCGCCTACCGGCCGGGCAGCCAAAAGGCTTTCCCTTTCCAGCGGCGTGGAGGCGGATACCATCCACAAAGCACTGGAAGCAGAGCTCCATGACAGCGGTAGAACTTTTTTCAATAGGAATGAGTCCGATCCCCTGAAGGAGGATCTGATTATCGTAGATGAAGCGTCCATGATGGATATTTCCCTGTTCTACCATCTCCTCTGCGCCTTGAAGGAAGGGGCAAGGCTTATCCTGGTGGGGGATATAGACCAGCTGCCGCCGGTGGGGCCGGGCTCGCCGCTGAAGGATCTTATCGAATGGGGAGAAGTGCCGGTGGTACGGCTGGAGCATATTTTCCGTCAGAAAGAAGGAAGCGGCATTATTGACAATGCGGCCCGCATCCGGGAAGGGGAACTCTGCTATCCCGATGAGAAGGGTGAATTTTCCATTTACTATGCCTCTTCAGAAATGGATGCCTTCGGCGCGGTGATGAATCTCTGCCGTCATCTGGATTACGGAAGTGAAAAGAAGAAAATGTCTATGCAGGTCCTTTCACCCATGTACCGGGGCACCTGCGGCGTGGACCATCTGAACCATGCTATCCAGGAGCTGGTCCACGGTCATCCACTGGAGGGCGGTGCCCATTTTCTCCCCGGCGATAAGGTTATGCAGAAACGGAACGACTATGAAAAAGGAGTGTACAACGGGGATCTGGGTATAGTGTGGGCTGTGGACAAGAATAAGATTTTCGTGCGTTTTGATGGCAGAGAAGTGGTCTATGAAGGGGAAGACAGAAACAGCATCCAGCTGGCCTATGCCGCTACGGTACACAAAAGCCAGGGCAGTGAATATGACACAGTCATTCTGGTGCTTCTTCCCACCCAGAGTATCATGCTGAAACGGAACCTGATCTATACCGGCGTCACCAGGGCGCGGAAGAGGACCATCCTTATTTCCACGGAAGACGCCATTGCCCGGGCGGTGAGCCGGCAGGACACCGCCAGCCGCTACAGCCTCTTTCTGCCTCTTCTGAAAGGGGAGGCAGAAGGATGAAGCTCTTTCATGACCTGGCAGACATTTTTTATCCCACCACCTGTCCCGGCTGCGGGAAGGTGGTAGAAAGGAACAGAGGCTGGTGCGAGGATTGTTTGAAAAGGGTATGGAACCCCAGACTTTTAAACTCTTCCCACACCGACCATCTCCATGGCTGCTATACCCTCTGCAACTACGAGGGAGCGGTGCGAAAAATCATTATCCAGCTGAAATACGGGGGACGGATAGACAGAAAAAAGGCCTTCCCGCCCCTCCTTTCCCGATTTCCCTACTGGGGAAGGCTCGCCTTCTGCAGCCTGGTCATTCCGGTGCCCCTGTCTCAAAAGAAATGGGACAGCCGGGGATATAACCAGGTGGATATGATGTTTGAAGAGTGGATGGAAAAAGCAGGAAAGAAATACCTGCCAAGGGGCCTTGTACGCTTCCGCGCCGCCGAAACCCAGTCTCTCCTCTCCCGAAGTGAAAGATATGACAACATTAAAGGCATATTTCATATCAATAGAAATGTTGACGTCAGGGGGAAATATATCCTTCTGGTAGACGATGTCTACACGACCGGTGCCACCATGGAATCCGCCGCCCATGAGCTGAAAAGGGCAGGGGCCGCTTCAGTGACCGGCCTTACCATAGCCAGCGGAGCCATGTAAAGAAAGAAAGGACTAACCTATGGAAATCAAAAACAGCACAGCCTTGAAGGAAAGAGTTCTGGATCTTTGGAAGACCTATCTCCTTTCCGTGTCGGCCCAGGACATGCTTCTTGGCGAGGTGTCGGATCATCTCTATGTGGGGGATGTGGATTTCAGAAGCCTTGCCGCCAGGGGGGAGAAAGCGCCCGTTTCTTCCTATGTGGATATCGGATTTTCCGACGATATTGGCGAAATGGCTTATGAGCTGGCCCAGGGGGGAGAAGACATGAGACCCTATTCGGAACTTTCCCTTTTCATGAAGGAAGAGGAAATAGGGGATGCCCTCTATGATTATCTTTCCTCCCATATTACCATGCACAAAGCTTCTGATATTCTGGATAATCCCTACTATCGGCAGGTGAAGGTCAGGGGAAAGACCAGGGAGGGCCATATTACCCTGACTGTGAATGATTACCTGCCGGGAGAGCTGATTCAGACCTGGCACGAGGGATTCCAAAGGGAGGATCCCTTTGCCTACGGTAAAGCCGCCTTCTTTGACAGCCGGGTCGTATTTCCGGTGCTTCTGGAAAACGGCGGCGTCTGGATGAGCGTGGTTTTAAGTGAAATCGAATCCATGAAGGAGCCTTTGGAAAAAGCGAAGGGAAAGGTCATCACCTATGGCCTTGGTCTTGGCTACTACACCTTCATGGCCTCTGAAAAGGAAGATGTGGAATCGGTGACGGTGGTGGAGCTCAATCCGCACATGATTGCTCTCTTTAAGAAAGAACTGCTGCCTCAGTTTCCTCATAAGGAAAAGGTGCACATCGTAGAAGGAAACGCTTTGACCTATATCATGGCCCAGGAAGACGGTGCCTTCGACTATGGGTTTAGCGACTTCTGGGGCGGCCTGTCTGACGGCCTTCCTTTGTATCTTTCCTTTACCAAAGGCTGTGCCCGCTTCCGTCACACTGCCCATGACTACTGGATAGAAAATACCTTCATTGATTATTATTTCCGTCCGGCGGTCATGATTTTTCTTATGGAGAAAGTGCTGGGCCGGAAAGAAAGGCCACTGGATCAGGGAAAGAAGGCTTCCGGAATTCTGAGAAAATTCATTTCCTTTCTGGAAAAGGAACCTTTCACGTTAGAGAAGGAAGATGATATATACCATCTGCTGGACACGAAGACCCTGGTCAGGGTTGTCCGAAAATTTGCAGCATCCTGCTTGTAATGAAAGGGGAAAACATTGATTAGAAAATTAACAGCAGCCGTCCTCCTGGCCCTGGTCTTTCCGGCGGCAGTCATGGCCGATGGCCCGGTGCCTGTCAAAATGAAGGACAGCGATTTCAAAAATTTCAACGCCTATGAAGTGGATGGTACCTTGTATACGGCACCTGTGGTTCTTACCAAAGGGGGAAAGTGGAAGCTTTCCTGGGAGAAGGATAAACTTTATGTAGAACTCACTCCGGCGGCCATGAAAAAAGAAGAAAAGGTGGAAATTCCCTATAAGGAACTGGAGGGAAACAGGTATGTGGATTTTTCCTTCTTCAGCAGGGAAGCAGGCCTTTCCTATACCTATAAGCCGGAGAAAAAAGAACTGACCATCAAAAAGGTGAAGGACAAGAAGGTAAAAGAAACGAAAAAGGAGGCCCCTGAAAGGCCTCTGGTTCTCTGGGACATCAACTACTCCTTCCGTAGCGAAAATTCCGATTTTTCATACCTTTCCGGCACACCTATCCTTTCGCCCACCATGGGAAGCTATAAGGATGTGGAAGAAAATAAATACAGCTGGAACTTTGACTACCTCAAAAGGGCCCGGCAGGCAGATATGAAGGTGATGCCCCTCATTCACAATGATTTCGACGTCAAAACAACATCCCTTTTCATGCATAACCGGGAAAAGCAGGAAGAATTCATTTCCCGCATGGCTGCCCTCTCTGAAGTATACGGCCTTTACGGGTATAATGTGGATTTTGAAAATATGGACCCCAAAGACAGAGACCTTTTCACAGAATTCATGAAAAATTTCGCCCTTCCCCTTCATGAATCAGGAAAGAAGCTCACTGTGGACATTACGGTTTACAACGCCGGCTCTCCTACCTGGAGTCTCTGCTATGACCGGGAGAAACTCTCTGAATTCTGCGACTATGAAATCATTATGGGTTACGATGAAACCCCCAGAACCAGTCCCTACGCCGGATCCGTCTCCTCCTACGGCTGGCTGGATAAAAACATACAAAAACTGATCACCATGGTTCCCCCGGAAAAACTGGTCCTGGGACTTCCTTTGTATACAAGAATCTACGAAGGAAATCCGGGATACATGAAATCCAGGGTTCTTGCCATGAAGGACCAGGAGGCTCTCATAAACCGGTATCGCCTCAAACCTGTCTGGCAGCCCGATGCCCGCCAGTACACCCTCACCTGGAGACAAGGGGGGATTCTTCATCGGACCTACCTGGAAGAAGAACATTCCCTCAGAGCCAAGGCAGCATTGGAAAAAGAATATCACCTTGCCGGTCTTGCTTTCTGGAGATACGGCTTTGAGAAGAAGGGGATATTTGAGGAAATAGGGAAAGAAGCAAAAGAAGCAAAAGAAGCTGAGAAATACACGCTCCCGGGGCGTGTCAGACAATAAAAAAGCGCCTGCTTTGGCAGGCGTTTTTATGTGGGAATCGTATTGCTGTGGAAGAGCACTTTCAGGAAGGCCGATACCACTTCGGGGTCAAAGAGGATGCCGGAGCCGGTCATAATATCCCGGGATATTTCATTCATGTCCTTTGTTTTGAAGTCCGGGGAAGAGTATACCATATCGTCGTAGTAGCTGGTTACGGAGATGATTCTGGCTCCCAGGGGGATATTTACATTCTTTAAATGCTTCGGATATCCCGTGCCGTCCCATCGTTCGTGGTGGCAGCGGATATAAGGGAGAAGGTCCTGACAGCCCGGCACCGATTCCAGCATATTGGCCCCAAGCTCCGGATGCTTTTTATAGAGGGAAAGTTCTCTTCTGGAAAGATAGGGGACCTTGGTCAGAATGTGATTGGGAATGGTCAAAAGTCCGATATCGTGAAGGAGACCGGCATAGCGGATCAGGGTGATTTCATTGGCCGGAAGTCTCATGTAGACGGCGGTGGCGCCGGCATAGTTGGCGACTCTTACGGAATGGTCATAGAGTTCTTTTGATTTTAAACGAAGGAGTTCAATAAAATGGGTGGTTATCATATCGAGTGTATTCTGCGTTTCTCTGAAAGTACCGGGGCTTTGGAAAAGTGATGAGCTGTACATAGTTTTTTCCGTTCCAGGGAAGCAAGGATTTTGGATTTGATTTGGTTTTTATGAAATCAATTTGCAAGAATCGGTGCTTCCTTATCTGTCATTAAAAAAGCAGCCTTTGGAAGGCTGCTTAAGAATGTCTAAAGAGCCTAAGTCGTGATTTTATTTCGTTTCATCCAGGCTGTCATGTAGGAGCAGTCTGATTTGACAGGGTGGCGGTTTTCAGAAGCCCAGCGGTAGAAAGCTTCAGCCAGACTTGCCGCAATACCTCTTCCGCCCAGTGCTTCGGGCACAATCGTATGGATAACGGTTACGGTTCCGTTATCTTCTGTATATTCCAGATAGGCCCGGCCTTCCGGGTAATTGATTTCAAACATATGAGCTTTAGTATCGTGAGTTATCATGGTCCACCTCTTATTATTACAATGATATTTTACATAAACTGGACTCAAAGGTCAAAGGAATGTTTATTTGGGAGTGAGAGAGCAGGCTGGTGGGAAATTAAGACGATGCGAGCAGTTTCCTGCTTTCCGCAAGTCACTGGAGACGGAGAAACGTCACATAGTCAGACTAAACCCGGGCTGCATAGCGGACCATATGATATAATTATTATACAGCTTCTATAGGAGAGGCACATTCAAGTTAAAATTTATTGGCTGATACAAAAATATATATGAAATGTCAGTTCTTATGATGAGAGGAGAACCTATGAAACCGGTAGATATATATTTCCTTCACCACAGCGGCTTTGTTTTGGAGCTGGAAAAGGTGATTCTTGTTTTTGATTATTATCTGGATCCTTTGAAACGTCTTGAGGAGCGTCTGGAAAAGACGGATAAGCCGGTGTATTTCTTTGTATCCCATGTGCATGGAGATCATTTCAATCGGGCCATCAGGTCTTTTGAAGACCGGGCGTCCGGCTATTTCCTTCACCGTGACTGTTCTCTGACTTTAGGGAACCAGAGTCTTCTTCATGTGATGGATGTGGGAGATGAGGTGAAGGAAGGACCGCTTACTGTTCACATGTATGGCTCCACCGATGCCGGCGGTTCTTACATGGTGGAAGCGGAGGGACTCCGGATTTTCCACGCCGGGGATTTGAACTGGTGGCACTGGGCCGGTGAAGGGGACGAGGAAAACCGGGAGGCCCGGGACTGGTTTTTCCGGGAACTTTCCTGTATCAGGGAAAAGGAAGTGGATATCGCCTTTCTCCCTGTGGACGCAAGGCAGCAGGTGGCCAGGGAGTGGGGTGTGAAAGCCTATCTCCATCATTTTGCTGCTTCTCTTCTTGTCCCTATGCACGCTTTCGGCCAGCGCTGGGTGCCGTCCTATGAGTTCCGCTGGCTTTTTCCGGATCAGACCATGTGGATTCCGAAAGAAGACGGTGACCATGTAAGGAGGGAATTATGATTTCCATGACCTGGATTTACATCATGCTTCTCATGCTGGCAGGAAGCTTTATCCTGCAGATGGTGCCGCTTCTGATCTATTTTCCGGCTGTGCTTGTTGTCAATATCCTTATTTTTATTATCGCTTTTATCCTTATCCGGCGGGATCCCTATGTGGAAAAGCGGGGTAATATCCTTTTCATGGCAGGCCTTACGGTCATTAATATTTTGACGGACCTTGGCATTCTGTCCTACCTCATGAGCTGGGCTGCTTTCGCGGCACTGGTGGTGTGGTCCATGTTCGGCGGCGGCAGAGGCCATTAGAAGCTGTTTTTATAGCAGTCTATCTTCTTTCCGGCGGTCTCTTCTTGACAATAATTTATAAAAATTTTAGAATAAAAACAGGTGCTGAACCAAGTGAACATTCCTGTTTTGGTATGATTCTGATTATATACAAAGGCTCCTGCAGGGCTCGTCTTCTGCCGCAGGGGCTTTCTCCCTATGGGATAAAAAATATAACATTTTTCATTCATGAGGAAATCCATCTGTTTCAGCCTGGGAAAATTCAATTCTCCATGGCCTGCATGAATTTCCTTTTTTCGTGCTTTAAAAACTGCCATGGGTATCATTTTCCATATCTCCTCAGGGAGATGGTTCGTTTATGTTTTCGTAGTGAACATTATAATAACAGAAAGAGAGAGGTGAATCATTTGACACTGGATGAAGTTTTACTGTATGTCATCGTAGGATGTATCATTGCCGCTGCTGTTGGTGCCGGTGTGGGGTATATGCTCCGCAAGCGCATTGCAGAGGCAAGAATCGGATCTGCAGAAGAAAAGGCCCGGCAGATTGGTGAAGAAGCCAAAAAAATGCTGGATAATGCTTCTCGGGAAGCGGAAACGCTGAAGAAGGAAACCATTGTACAGACCCGTGAAGAAATCCACAAACTTCGTGAAGATGTGGAACAGGAAAACAAACAGCGCCGTGATGAACTGCAGAAGTACGAACAGCGTCTTGTGCAGAAGGAAAATAATCTGGATTGGAGAAGCGGCAACCTGGAACAGCGGGAATCCCAGCTGGACAAAAAGGAAAACCAGGTAAAGGTCCAGAAGGAAAAGCTGAATGGTCTCTATGAACAGCAGCAGAAAAAACTGGAAGAAATTTCCCAGCTTTCCAGCGATCAGGCCAGAGATATGATCCTGTCCAGAGTGGATGAAGAGCTGACCCATGAAAAGGCGGTCCGCATCCGCAGTGCTGTGGAAGAAGCCAAGAATACAGCAGATACCAAGGCCCGGGAAATCATCGCTTCCGCCATTCAGCGGAATGCGGCGGATACGGTTTCCGAAACCACGGTTTCCGTCGTTTCCCTTCCTAATGAAGAAATGAAAGGCCGCATTATCGGCAGGGAAGGCCGTAATATCCGGGCCATTGAAACCCTGACCGGTGTGGATCTGATCATTGATGATACGCCGGAAGCGGTCATTCTTTCCTGCTTCGATCCTATCCGCCGTGAGGTGGCAAGGTTGGCATTGGAAAGCCTTGTGAAGGATGGACGAATCCATCCGGCACGGATTGAAGAAGTGGTGGCCAAGACAAAGAAAGATGTGGATAAGGCTATCCGCGAAGCCGGTGAACAGGCTGTTATGGAGTGCGGTATCCGGGGCATGAATCCGGAACTGGTAAAAATCCTGGGCCGTCTGAAATACCGGACAAGCTATGGACAGAATGTGCTGCAGCACTGTATTGATACATCCTACTTTGCAGGCATTATGGCCGGCGAAGTGGGGGCCAATGTGGAACTGGCCAAAAGGGCAGGCCTCCTGCACGATATCGGTAAAGCCGTGGACCGTGAACAGGAAGGCACCCATGTGGAACTGGGCGTAGAATTGGCACAGAAATACCATGAACCGCCGGAAGTCATCAATGCCATTGCTTCCCACCACGGAGACACGGAGCCTACCTGCGTAGAATCCGTACTGGTGGCAGCAGCGGATGCCATGTCTGCAGCCCGCCCCGGCGCCCGCCGCGAGACTCTGGAAAACTATATCAAACGGCTCACCAAGCTGGAAGATATTGCCAAGTCCTTCCCCGGTGTGGACAGCTGCTATGCTATCCAGGCAGGCCGTGAGCTTCGGGTCATCGTGAAACCGGAAAAGGTGTCTGAAGATCAGGCGACCATTCTGTCCCATGATATTTCCCGCCGCATTGAAAAGGAACTGCAGTATCCGGGACAGGTAAAAGTGGTGGTTATCCGGGAAACCAGAGCTACCGATTTTGCCAAGTAAGGGAAAAGGGGCTGTGAAACTCTCGTCATTTCGACCGAAGCGAAGCGGAGTGGAGAAATCTCACTCCGAAATGTGGCAAGCCCATGGTGGCAGGAGATCTCTCGGCTCTGCGTTTCATTAGAGCCCAAAATCTTTGCCCCATACCGGCGCGTTCCTCCGCTCGAGATGACGATGTCGGCGGGCAGCTGACTGTCATTTACCGAAAAGGAAGCCATTGAAAAGGGGCTGTGAAGAAATGATTTCCATTTTTTCACAGCCCTTTTTTGGGGGGAATTTTTCATGACAGATGCCTGCTTCCATTATGGATGGTTTGTGATATAATGAGTGAACCATATCAACAGGAATTCCAATGGGCCCCTTCTATTCATGAAATGATGGGGCTTTCTGGAATTCCTTGCACATTACTTTCCCGCATGGGACAGGGAGGTTACTATGGATAGAGAAGATTTGGACAGGAAACTGAAAGAAAATGGCGAAGCCATGAAGGAAACATCCCATGGCTCTAAAAGCGGCAGAATGAAGATTGCGGCACTGGCGCTTTCCATGCTCATTATCGGCGGCGCAGGCGGCTGCTACTTTGGCGATTTTGCACTTCCGAAAAAAGGAGGGGCCTCCTCTTCCTACCAGCTCCCCCAGGGGACTAATAAAAAGATGGAAGACCTTCCGGCTGTCCGCAACACAGCGGTGGTGCAGGCAGTCAAGGAAGTGGGTCCGGCTATTGTAGGCATTACCACCAGGGTCTATGACCGGGATATGTTTAACCGGCGGGTGGAAGTGGGCCAGAGTGTTGGATCCGGCGTCCTTTTCGACAAGAAAGGATATATTGTCACAAACAACCATGTGGTATCGGGCAGTAAAGATGTGAATGTGTGCCTCTCCAACGGCAAGACGGTACAGGGAAAAGTGGTAGGAACTGATCCCTCTACGGACCTGGCCGTAGTGAAGATCGATGGAAGCGATGATCTGCCGGTGGCATCCTTTGGCGACTCCGATGCCCTGCAGGTAGGGGAGACGGCCATTGCTATCGGCAATCCTCTGGGCCTTGAATTCCAGGGCACCGTCACGGTGGGCGTTATCAGTGCACTGAACAGAAGCCTTGACGATATAGACCAGCGTTTCCGCCTTATCCAGACTGATGCGGCTATTAACCCCGGCAATTCCGGCGGCGCCCTGGTGACTGCCGACGGGAAGGTCGTGGGCATTAACAGTGCCAAAATCGCTAAGGAAGGGGTAGAAGGCATGGGCTTTGCCATTCCTATCAACTCAGCCAAAGGCATTATTCAGCAGCTGATTTCCAGCGGCAAAGTCACAAGGGCATACCTTGGCGTCTATGCCGCAGATAAAGATATTGCCCAGCGCTACGGCTATGACTGGGATCATGATGGCGGCGTTCTTGTCATGAAAGTGGCATCCAGAAGCCCTGTAAGTCTTACCGATATCCGTCCCGGCGACTATATCCTTGCCATCGACGGCCAGTCCATTGATACAGTCAAGGGTATGAGGGACATCCTGGATACCCATAAGCCAGGGGACCGCATCAAGGTGACCTACGAACATAATGGCAGGAAAGTGGATACGGAAGTGCTTCTGGCATCGGCACCGGAGTCTAACCAGTAAATGAAATTTACATTTCTTACCATCGGCAAAATCAAAGAAAAATGGATGCGCCAGGGCATTGATGAATACTTGAAGCGCCTTTCTCCTATAGCAAAGGTGGAAATCCTGTCACCGGATGAAGAAAAAATGCCTGAAAACCCTTCTCCTGCTTTAAAGGAAAAGGTAATGGAAAAGGAGGGGGAAAAGCTTCTGAAATATCTGAAAGATGAAGATTTTCTAATTCTCCTTGACCTTAAAGGCATACCGGTGACTTCTGAAGGGCTGGCCGATATTCTTCGACAGAAAATGGTATCCGGCACCAGCCATTTCTTCTTCATGATTGGCGGTCCTTATGGCAATGGAGAAAACATCCGGAAAAGGGCCAATCTGAAAATTTCTATCAGCGCCATGACCTTCACTCACCAGATGGCCCGCCTTATTCTGGCGGAGCAGGTGTACCGGGCCATGAAAATCATCCGCCATGAGCCCTATCATCTTTAAGGAAGCACTGATTAATTCATAGAGTTTTCTTTTATAAGAATTTTTATGCACTGTTTCGTCATGGGCTTCCTTAAATAGCTCGCTATTCGCGTCAGCCCATTCCTCGCATTGCATAAAAATTCAAGAATAAAAGCAAACAATGATTTAATCAGCGCTTCCTTAAGGGAAGGCCTTTATGGCAGAAAAGAGGGCTGTTTTTTCTTTCCATTTGCACGTTTTCTTTAAATTCGTTAAAATATAGATAGGAAATATCAGATTTCAAAGCTTTCAAAGGAGGGGTTCCTATGCCATCCAAAACGCTGAAAGTCAAAGATTTCATGACAAAGTATGTGTTTACTGTATCTCCTGATGTGACTGTACACAGGCTGGTCGGTTTATTCATTACCCATCCGGTCAGTGCTATTCCGGTAGTTGGAGATGACAATGAACTTCTGGGCATTGTTTCGGAAGGAGATCTCCTCTATAAGAAAGTGACACCCAAGATTCCTCAGTATGTGGATGTGCTGGGCGGAAATCTGTATTACTGCGGCTTTGGCCGCTATGAAAGGTCTTTCCGGAAGCTCCTTGCTACTACGGCAGCGGAAATCATGACCAAGGATGTGCGATGCGTCACGCCGGAAACGGATATGGAAACGCTCACCAATCTCATGGTGGACGAGCATTTGAAGACGGTGCCGGTGGTGGAAAAGAAGAAGTCCGGCAATCCGGATATCGATGCGCCGGCACGCCTGGTAGGCATTATTACAAGGCATGATATTCTGGGGGCCATTGCAGCCACCGAAGCGGAAGAACTTTTGAAGAACAGGGAACAGGAAAAGGAATGAATCCGTTATAAAAAACTGCACCCACCGGGTGCAGTTTTTTATTTGCGCCGCACATAGTATAATAAGAGAAGCACTCCGGTTGTCGGGAAGGGGAATCCATTCCTGAAGAGGAGAGGGAGGTATCATAGATGCTGATGCTGGTTGTCCGGTTTTTAAGTAAAATGCATAGGGGAATTCTCATATGCGGCGGGTTTGCGCTGTTCATGCTTCTGGGCGCATTCCTCCTTATGCTGCCTTTTTCCCAGACGGGTACCAGGGATGTTTCTTTTGTGGATGCTCTTTTCATGTCGGTGAGTACAGTGAGTGTCACGGGCATGAGCATGTTTGACCTTCGTTATGATTTCACATTCTTCGGGCAGCTGGTGATTCTTTTCCTCATGCAGGTAGGGGGCCTGGGGATTATGACCATGATGGCCATGGTGAGTATTTATACGGGAAGGAAAATCCGCCTGCAGGAACGGCTCCTTATCCGTGACTCTTTCAATCTGCAGACTCCATCGGGTATGGTTATGCTGGTCCGCAAGATCATCGGTACGACTCTGGCCGTGGAATTTACATCCGGCACTCTGCTGGCGGTGTATCTTTATTTTAAATACGGACCTATCGGCATTTATCTGGGTTACTGGCACGCGGTGTCCGCCTTTACCAACTGCGGCATGGATATCATGGGAAATGATGTGGGATTTGCCGGTATGGCGGCAGACGGCTTTGTAAGTACCGTGGTGGTCATTACCATGTTCCTGGGAGGCGTGGGATTTATTGCGCTGGATGATGTATTAAGGCACCATCGGTGGTGCAGGCTTTCTTTCAACAGTAAATTTATCTTTACCATGGAGGCCATCCTGATCCCTCTGGGGGTGGTGGTCTATTTCCTGCTGGAAGGAAATAATCCGGAAACCATGGGTCATATGGGAACTCTGGAAAAATGGCAGAGTGCCCTTTTCATGTCTGTATCCTCCCGCCTGGCGGGGTTTGTGGTCTTTGATATCCATTCCATGATGAGTTCCACTGTCCTTTTCGTTATGATGTTCATGTTTGTGGGGGCCGCCCCGGTTTCTACAGGCGGCGGCATCCGTACCACCACCATGGGACTTCTCATGCTTTCCCTTTATGCGTGGATTAGGGGGAAACGGGATGTGGTGCTGTTTCATAAACAGGTAGATTCCAAGTGTCTGATGAAGGCGTCCAACGTATTTACACTGGCCATTGTTCTTACTTTCCTCACCGCTTTTTCCGTCTTTGCTCTGGAACCGAAGGATTTCAGTTTTGAAGATGCGCTCTTTGAATCAGTGTCTGCGTTCAGCACCGTGGGATTCAGCATGGGGCTGACGGGAGAATGGAATACGGCCTGCAAAATCGTTCTGATGATTGCCATGTATATCGGGCGAATCGGCGTGATGACTCTGGCCATTACTTTTGCCAGTCATCACAATAGTTCAGTCAAATATCCGAAAGAAAATGTTGTTATAGGTTAGAGGTTGCCAGTATGGGTCAGAAATTGCAGTTCTTTGTAGCCGGTCTTGGCCGGTTTGGGAAAAGTGTGGCTGTTACATTGGAAAAAATGGGCTATGATGTAATGGCTATGGATATTGATGAAGATGTGGTTCAGGATTTGGCCGACACCCTGGGATATGTGGTCTGCGCCGACTGCTCCGACGAGAAGAACCTCTCCGCCATTGGTGCAGGCAATGCGGACGTGGCAGTGGTTTCGGTAGGGGAACTGTCCGCCAGCCTCATGACCACCCTTCTTCTTAAGGAAATGGGAGTCAAGAAAATCGTGGTCAAAGCCCTGGATCCGCTCCATGGCAAAATGCTGCAGAAAATCGGTGCGGACAAAGTCATCTATTCGGAAAAGGAAATGGGGGTCCGGGTGGCCCACAACCTGATTTCTCCAGGTATTGTGGATTATATTGAAATGGAAAACAATATAACCATTCTCTCTATTCATGTACCGGAAGACTGGATAGGGAAAAGTATCCTGGATATTGATATCCGTAAGAAATATAACATTACCGTGGTGGCCATCAAGAGGAAAGGGGAAATGTATGTCAACCCCCATCCGGATATGCAGCTGGCCTCTGATGATATGCTCATCATTTTAGGCGATTCGGAAAGTGTGAAACGGGTCACCGCCAGTCTGGAACAGTAGGGAGACCGGAATGGGGACAGGGATTGTGTTCGGTGGCCTGCCTTTGAGTCACGGGGCTTTGAACTTTCCGCCCCCGCTTATAGTCTCCCTTGAAATCATATATATTTTTTGCTATGATACATGGTGATTTGATTTCGTAAATCTATGTTTCCTCCTTCTTCTTCGGGGGAAGAAACATTCCGCGTATAGAATGATTATCAGGTACATGGTTTCTTTGATTTTTAAGTAACAGGAGTGATTCCTTTTGGAAAAATTAGTGATTCATGGCGGACGTCCCCTTCATGGACATGTCCGTGTTTCCAGCGCAAAAAATGCAGTTCTTCCTATCATAGTAGCAACTCTGCTTCCTTCTACCCCTGCATCTATCATTGATGCGCCGAACCTGGATGATGTGAGTACCATCTGCAGTGTGCTGGAGTCGCTGGGCGTGAAGGTGACAAAGGAAGACAATGTATTGACTTTTGATGCTTCCATGCTGGATAAGACAGAGGCATCCTATGAACTCATGAGCAAAATGAGAGCTTCTTTCCTCATTATGGGACCGCTCCTGGCTAAAATGGGTCATGCAAAAATTGCTCTTCCCGGAGGATGCATGATCGGAAGCCGTCCGATTGACCTTCATCTCAAGGCATTTGAAGCCATGGGAGCTGAAATTAATGTAGGCAACGGATTTGTGGAAGGATATGCACCTCATGGACTGAAGGGCACCACCATTTATCTGGACTTCCCCAGCGTAGGCGCTACGGAAAACATTTTGATGGCAGCAGCTACGGCGGAAGGCCGTACTATTATTGAAAATGCGGCTGAAGAACCGGAAATCGTAGACCTGGTGACTTTCCTTAACTCCATGGGTGCCAACATCAAAGGCGCAGGCACCAATATTATCCGCGTGGAAGGAGTCAAGGAACTGCAGGGCGTTTCCCATACGGTCATTCCGGACCGCATTGAGGCGGGTACCTTTATGATCGGCGCAGCCATGGTGGGCGGCGATGTGGTGATTGATAACGTACTTACGGAACATCTGAAACCCCTTCTGGCCAAACTGAATGAAGCAGGGGTGAAGGTGATTAAGGATATCGACAGCGTACGGGTCATCAGCGATGGACATATTCGTTCCACCGATATCAAGACTCTTCCTTATCCCGGTTTCCCTACAGACCTGCAGGCTCAGTTCATGGCCCTTATGACCATTGGCAACGGCATCAGCAAGATTACGGAAACTGTTTTTGAAAACCGCTTCATGCATGTAGGTGAACTGCAGCGCATGGGTGCTTCCATCCAGGTGGAGGGAAGATGCGCCATTGTACAGGGTGTTCCTTTCCTGAACGGCGCCTTTGTGAGAGCTACAGACCTTCGTGCCGGTGCAGCTCTGACTATTGCCGGTCTGGCAGCCCATGGAGAAACGGAAGTAGGGGAACTTCACCATATTGACCGCGGGTATGATCATCTTGTAGAAAAACTGCAGGGGTTAGGAGCAGACATTGTCAGAGTCGACAGGGATTAATCAGTCGTCCCCTAAAATTTCCAGACTTTCCAGCCAGAATTCCCTTCTGGACTGGATCGGTTCCTTTGGCTCGGAAGATATCGGCGTAGATATCGGCACTTCCAATATCGTCCTTTTTATGAAACATAAGGGGCTGGTGTTTCCGGAAGCTTCTGTTATTGCCCGGAACCGGATGAGTGGGGAATACCTGGCTTACGGCACCAGGGCTGAAGAAATGGAAGGAAAAACGCCGTCAGAAATCGTGATTTCCCGTCCTATGAAGGAAAGCGCCATTGTGGACTACAATGGCACTGCCTTCCTTTTAAACTCCATAGTGAACAGGTCCTACCTGAAGGGCATGTTTTTCCATCCGCGGCTCATTATGTGCGTGCCCAAGGGGATCAACAGCGTGCAGAGGCGGGCTCTTCTGGAAGCGGCAGTGGCCGTGGGCGCCAGAAAAACAGTACTTATCGACCAGCCCCTGGCGGCTGTGATGGGTATGGGACTGGAAAATCACCAGCAGGAAGGGACCATGATCGTGGACATCGGCGGCGGCTCCACCAAGATATCGGTTCTTTCCAAAAAGGGGATTGTGGTGAGCCATTTCTCCACCGAATCGGGAAGCACCATGGATATGGCGGTTCTCAATACGGTTCGGGACAGGTATCACATCCGCATAGGGAGAAAGGAAGCAGAAAGTCTTAAAATCGCACTGGGAGCTTCCTGGGATTTGGACCGGCAGCCCCGCATTGCAGAAACTTCCGGCCTTTCCATTGTTTCGGGACTTCCGGTGAAAATTGCGGTAACCAGCGAAGACATTGCCGGCGCCATCAATCCGATTCTCTATAAAATCTTCACCCACATCCGTGACGTGCTTCAGCGCACACCGCCGGCACTTCTGGCATCTATCCGGGAAAACGGCATCATGATGATTGGCGGTGCGTCCCAGCTGAAAGGCATGGATGACCTGATTTCGAAAGTAATCGGCGTACCGGCCCGGGTAGCGGACCGTCCGTCTTATGTGAATGCGGTAGGAGCAGGATCGGCCCTGAACTACATCAATGATTTCAGGGATTCTCTGCAGGATTTACATTGAAATAGAATCAGTCAAAAAGTACGGCGTGGGGAAACCGGCTGTGCTTTTTTTGTACTCTAAGGAAGCACTGATTAATTCATAGAGTTTTCTTTTATAAGAATTTTTATGCACTGTTTCGTCATGGGCTTCCTTAAATAGCTCGCTATTCGCGTCAGCCCATTCCTCGCATTGCATAAAAATTCAAGAATAAAAGCAAACAATGATTTAATCAGCGCTTCCCTAATGGCAGAAAAAATATGTCATATATTTTATCAGCCTTTTTCGGAAGAAACATTTTAAAAAATATTAAATTTAAAGAAATAATTCATAGCTCGTGGTAAAATAAAACTGATAATACCCGATTTTATAGACTGAAATGAGGGATACCAATGAAAAACTGGCAAAAAGCAGGACTGGCAGCAGCGGCTGCCCTTTTGATGACAGTACCCGCAGAAGCAGCGGAAGTTTCCCAGAATGCGGTGCTTTCCGGCAAAGTGACATCGGTGGTGGAAGTGAATACGCCGGTTAAGGAAGGACAGGTACTGGCTACCGTTGATTCCCTGGTAGGACCGGTTCCGGCGGTAAGAGCTGATACTGATGGCGTGGTGACAAAGGTTCTGGTTGTGAAGGGACAGCAGATCAACAAGCAGGATGCTGTGGCTGTCATTGAAACAAAGTAATGGATAAGGAGTTTTTAATGCATGCAATGGCAAGCAAGAAAATAAAAAGACTGGCTCTTTCAATCTGCCTGGCTCTGGGATCAATTCTGCCGGCAGGGGCGGAGGAATTTCTCCCGCTTTCCGATGTAAGGGAAGGCATGCATGGCTATGCGAAAACTGTAGTGCATGGCACAAAGATTGATACTTTTGATGTGGATGTGCTGGGCATTATGAAAAATAAGGGGAGCGCCGGAGGAGATCTGGTACTGGTGAAGGTGTCGGGCCCCCTTATTGATGAAACCGGCGGTATTGCCCAGGGCATGAGTGGGAGCCCCGTATATATTGACGGCAGGCTTCTTGGTGCTATTGCCTACGGATTTCCCCAGTCCGACGGACGTATCGGCATGGTGACTCCGATTTCCGACATGCTCCGCCTATGGACCATAGATTCCGGAGAGGAGAAGAAGGAAAGCGGGACGGATAGGGATCTGATTCCCCTGGCAACGCCTCTCATGGCGTCGGGCTATACTCCTTCGGGCATGGAATTTCTTACGGATAAGATGAAGGATTTCAACATGGTTCCCTATTCTGCCGCCTCTGCCGGTGTTGATGAGATGCCCCGCCCTCTGGAAGCAGGGGGAGCCGTGTCGGCTACGCTGGTTACCGGTGATCTGAAGCTGGGGGCTGTGGGTACTGTAACGTATGTGGACAAAGACCATATGGTGGCTTTCGGCCATCCCTTCCTGGATAAGGGGAGTTCTTCCTATTTCATGCACAACTCCTATATTTTCACCGTGGTGCCCAGCAGGAACATTCCTTTCAAGCTTGGCAGCGTAGGCGCGGAAATCGGCACGGTGAACGAAGACAGAGGTTCCGGCATCAGCGGTCTTTCAGGAAAAGTTCCGGAATCGGTGCGTCTCCATTCCTCGGTGCTTGATGAAGATACGGGACGGACTCAAAGCCTCAATGTGCGCATGGTGCAGAATGAACGGATGCTTCCCATGCTTTCCGTGACTTCCGTATATAACAATATGAGCAACACCCTGGACCGGAATGGCGAAGGAACGGTGTCTCTTTCCTACACCCTCTTTCCGGAGGATCTGAAGAAAAGACCTTTTACCCGCTCCAATATGTACTGGTCTTCCAAGGATATTTCCGAGAGAAGTGTGGATGAAATGTACAATGTCATCCGCATTCTGGAGCAGAACCGGTTTGAACCCTATAAACTTCGGGATATTTCAGTGGACATGAAGGTCACAAAGGACCGGAAAACGGCCCAGCTCCTGGATGCTTCTGCATCGCCCACCGTGGTTTCTCCGGGAGATACCATTTACGTGAGGGCCAGGCTTGCTCCCTATCGGGGAGAAGTGTTCTACAAAGATCTGGCTTTCACAGTGCCCAAGGACCAGCCTCTGGGTACCATGATTCTGGAAGTCAGGGGCGGCGGCGTGGTGCCGCTTCCTTACCTGATCCAGCAGCAGAAATATAATCTCACCGATGAAATCCTGGAGCGTATCCGTACCTATAAGGATTTCAACGATTTATTTGATAAACTGGAAAAAGAGGATAAAAACAACCAGGTGGTGGTGGAAATCCTTGATCCCAATGTGAGCATGATTTCCAGAGATGAGGAAAACGGCACCAAGGCGGAAATCCAGGATAAGAGGCCTTCTCAGAACCCTGACTATCTGAAGGGGAAGAAGGGAGATGGAAAGGAAGGAGAAAAGGAAGAGGACAGCTCCAAGAGCAGCGTGGACACCGATTACGTGGTCTACGGTGACGGACAGTTCACCTTCCAGGTCATGGCTCCCGAAGACCGGGACCGGGCCCTCCGCAAACTGGCTAAATCGAACCAGAAGATGATTGCGGACATGAAGAACGAAGGGAAAGATTCTATTTCCGGAAAAGATAAGGACGGAAAGAAGGAAGAGACGAAAAAGGAAAGTGGAAAGAAGCCGGATACAGACAAGAAGTCGGGCACTTCCTATTTTCTGATGAGTGATTCCATGACCCGTCTGTAAGGATGGTTTGAAATGGGGAAGGGAGGAGAACATGGGATTTCTGGAATCATTGGGGCGGCAGACCCTGTCTATTTTTCACCAGCTGGGCGCGGTTATCCTGCTTCTTGTGGCGGCGGTTCGCGAAATTTCCGCTATCCGCGGTAGAGAGACCTGTCGTCAGTGCCTTTCCTTGGGGGTTCTTTCTTTTCCCATTGTGGCGCTTACCCTTTTATTCACAGGCATGGTGCTTTCTGTGCAGATTGCAGGAGAACTGACCAAGTACGGCGCTGATTTCACAGTGGGGGCCATTGTGGCCATCGGCATAGGCCGCGAACTGGGACCGGTGCTCTGCGGCGTGGTGCTGGCAGGCCGTGTAGGCGCTGCTATTACGGCGGAAATCGGCACCATGCGGGTGACGGAGCAGATCGACGCTCTCCGCTGCATGGCGGTGAGCCCCATAGGCTACCTGGTGGTGCCAAGGCTCATTGCCTGCATGTGCATGCTGCCCCTTCTGGACGTATTCGGCGTGGCCATCGGCGTAGGCGGCGGCATGATGGTGGCATCTTTGTCCCATGGGGTTTCTTCCTATGTATTCATGCATTCCATTCACGTGTACTGCGTGCCCTCCGATTTATACATCGGTGTTTTCAAATCGGTTATTTTCGGCATGATCGTGGCTCTGGTGGGCTGTGACCGGGGCATGACCTGCACGGCCGGAGCGGAAGGGGTCGGTAAGGCTACCACCCAGTCCGTGGTATATTCCATTATTATGCTTTTTGCAGCCAATTATATTCTTTCGTCCATTCTTTTCTGAGAGGCCTTATGATTTCTATCAGACATGTATACCAGACTTTCGGTAGCCGGCAGATTTTAAAGGATGTGAGTCTTACCGTAAAAGACGGGGAGACCATGGTCATCCTGGGCGCTTCGGGGTCGGGAAAATCCACTCTGCTGAAACTGATCATCGGGCTTTTAAAGCCCACATCAGGGGAAGTGGTGGTGAACGGGAAGGATATGGCCCGCTTAAGTGAAGCGGAGCTGAACCATGAAAGACGGCATATGGGGTTTGTCTTTCAGTATTCTGCCCTTTTTGATTCCATGACAGTGAAGGAAAATGTGGCTTTTGGCCTTCGCATGCATACAAAAATGAGTGAAGAGGAAATCGACAGGATTGTGAAGGAGAAACTCCATCTGGTGGGGCTGGATGGCATAGAGAATTTGATGCCCTCCAGTTTATCCGGCGGCATGAAGAAAAGGGTCAGTTTGGCCAGGGCCATTGCGCTGGAGCCGGAAATCATCCTTTACGATGAACCGACAGCCGGTCTTGACCCTATCCGATCCACTGACATCAGCCTCCTTATCAAGCATACCCAGAAAGTACTTCATGCCACCAGCGTGGTGGTGACCCATGATTTGAAATCGGCCGAAATGATTGCTGACAGGATGGCTTTCCTTTATAAAGGATCCTTCCTGGCCATAGGAAAGCCGGAAGACCTCAAACAGTCTCCTGATCCAAGGGTTCGGCAGTTTATGGAAGGACTGCCGTCGGACCCTGATTTTCTGAAAGAAGGTGATGCTCCTTGAAATGGTCTACAGAAGCAAAGGTAGGGGCCTTTTCTCTGCTGGGAATTCTGCTTTTTGCTGTCATTATCATCCAGCTGGGAAATACGGTAATTTTCGGTAAAAGCGGATTCCACGTGACCGGCTATTTCAAAGAAGCAGAAGGAATCGAGCCGGGCAATCCCATCCATTATGCCGGCGTGGACGTAGGCATGGTGGATAAGATTTCCGTGGAAAACGGGGAAGCGGTGCTGCGTCTTCGTTTCTATAAAGATGCCCAGGTGCCACGGGATGCGGATTTTTCCATCCAGACGTCTTCCGTCATGGGCGGACGATTTGTCAAAGTTTCCGGAGGTCATCAGGAAAGGGGCTTTCTTTCCGACGGTATGACCGTGCAGGGCAAGGCGGCTCCCGGGATCGACCAGGCCATGGATAAAATGGATAAGCTCATCAATTCCGCCCAGACTATGCTTGACGGCATAAATACGGTGGTAGCAGATCCGGCGGCTCAGCGGAATGTGAAGAACAGCATCAGCAACTTTGACGCTGTATCTGAAAACCTGGCCATTCTCACATCTCAGGGCATTCAGACGGCCAATGAAATCCAGGGCATTACATCCCAGATCAATTCCATGCTTTACCAGCTCAACGGAGATGGCAAGGCAGTAGGTGATGCTCGCCGAATCATGGATAATCTGGCAGTGGCTTCAGAAAACGCAAAAGAAATTTCAGGCAATGCAAAAGAGATTTCCGGAAAAATTAATGGTATAATGAATGGGCAGACCGATTTTAATGTATCTGTTTCCGGAGAATTGTTATATAATACTAAAAAGGATGATTTTTCGCCGAATCTGTTTTTCCGCATAGGTAAAGGCACCTATGGACTCCTGGGGATTGAGTCGCTGACTAATGATCCTGTATATGATGCCGTATTTGGTAGGACGAGAGGGATTTACGGCTATCATGCAGGCATTGTGAGAAATAAGCTGGGCGCCGGTGTGGACTATGAAAAAGACCGGTGGAAGTTCTCGGCAGACCTCTATGATCCGAATGATCTGACCATGAGGATTCGTGGAAGCTATGCGCTGGATGACCATTTCTTCCTTACCGGACAATCCATCTTCCCCCATGATAACAGGGGCGGCGGTGAATATATCGGCCTTGGATACAACTATTAATAGACATCTGTCTAGAAGGGATGAAATATATGAATAAATATACCTACCGTATTTTGGCAGCTTCCATTGTAATGGCACTTTCTTTTGGGGTGGGTGCCCAGGCAAAGGGCTCTGACACCCGTGTGACCACAGATCCTTCCATTACCGAAAAGGCTCTTGCCGCCCAGATGAAGCAGGTAAGCGCTGATAAGAGTGTAAATTTCAATAATATGCTCATGCAGAAGAGTCTGGGAGATGCCCTTACCGATGCTGCAGCTCCGGAAGCTTCTTCCCTTGATATAGACCTTCGGGGCGCTGTTTCCACAGCAATCCAGAATAACCGTGACATCACCATTGCTGACCTCCAGCGGAAGGAAGCAGAAGCGGATGTGAGTGCGGCAGCTGCCAAAAAAAACCCACAGCTCTCTGATACCTGGACTGCCACAAGAACAAAAAAAGCTTCTACCAGTGCGATAAATTCCTACACCAATGGCTTGAGTGTAACCTGGCCGGTGTGGTCTTTCGGTAAACTGGAAGGCGCAATTGATACTGCCCGGTATTCCAAAAATATTGCAGATATCAATTACTATATGACTGAAGCAGACACGAAGCTGTCTGCGGTCAAAGCTTACTATACCTGGCTGGAAAACATTAAACTGGCCCAGGTGAAGGATGAATCGGTAGCCGACTATGCCAGCCACCTGAATAATGTACAGCAGCAGTTCGATGCAGGCATTGTGGCAAAACTGGATGTCCTCACTTCCAGCACTTCCCTGGCCAATGCCAAACAGGAAAGCATTGCAGCCCACAACGCAAGGGATGTGGCAGAAGCAAACCTGAACAACATTATGCGCATCCCTATGAATACAAAGCTGAATCCCTTGGATAAGGATTTCCCGGAACCGGCTTTTGATATTACCATGGACCAGGCCATTGCCATGGCCCAGAAATACAGATGGGAACTGATTCAGGCGGACTATAATGTACGGATTGCCAACGAATCTCTTCGCATTGCCAAGGCTGGGTACTACCCCACGATTTCCGTCGGTGGCGGATATAATTGGAACGATACGGATTTCCCCGGCTTTGAACATAAAGGCTGGAATGCTACAGGCGGCCTTTCCTGGAGCCTTTGGGACGGTGGTGCAACGGATGCCTCTGTAAAGAAGGCAAAGGAAGCTATTAAAGTAGCGCAGGAATCTCTACTGAAAGCTCGGGAAACGGTGGAACTGGAAGTCAGACAGGATTACTTGAATATCCTTTCCTATAAGGAACAGATTCGTGCTACTGAAGCAGCCGTAGCAGAAGCAGAAGAAGCCTACAAGATTGCTACGGTCCGTTACCAGAGCGGCGTGGGCATCAACCTGGATGTACTGGATGCAGAACTGCAGCTTAACAAAGCCAGAACCAACTACATTACAGCCCTTTATAATTACAACATCGGCCTGGCTACCTTGGAACATGCCATGGGTATTCCGGCAGTGATTCATTCGGAATTCGCATCGCCCTTGAATCAGGCCATGGAAAGCAAGTCATAGGCAGGGAACTACATGGCAGGGGAAGGCTCTGCTGCCATGTTATGACCGGCAGAGTGGGAACCCGCTCGAAAGTGGCATGATTCAGCCGGCAGCAGAGCCGCTGCATCATGGCATAAACAAGAGATCGAAGATCTATAGAGAAAACGAAAACAAGAAACTAGACACGCAATGGAGAGATACCTTTGAACAGTAAAATCAAATGGTGGCTGAATGGGATTGCAGCATTTATTTTTGTGCTGCTCTGCGCCATTTACCTCCTGATCCGACCGATAATTGTACAAAACCTGGAGCCTGTGCTGAAGGAGCAGCTGGGAGCAAGGGTGAACGGCACTCTATCCTGGCAGGCCATGGACCTGGATCCGGATTTGAATCTTTCATTTACCAATCTGGAACTGAAAGACGAAAACGGATCTGATGTGCTTTCTACGCCTACTTTGACGGTAGGCTGGACTCTGTCTTCCCTCTACAACTATCTTATCAACCATGCAGGGGTGGCCTCTGTAGTAAAAGATGTGACTGTGGAGGACCCGGAGCTTTCACTTGCCCAGAAAGCGGATGGTACATGGAATGTAAGCAATCTGCTGAAGCCCTCTGATTCTTCCGACAGCGGCGTGTTTACAGGGAAAGTTATTATTTCGGGCGGCACGGCGAAAGTAAAGCCCAATGCAGCTGGCGAGCTCGCTTTCTCTTCCCTGAACGGCTCCTTTGCCTGGGATGAAAACTCTGCTATTACAGGCGGCCTGAAAGGCACTTTCCTTGACAGCGCTTTCAAGAGTTCCCTCGATTATAAGGATAGCAATCATTTGGAAATCAATGTAAGCACGGACCCCATTCCCCTGAAATCTCTTGAGCCTCTGCTGGATGCTTTCCCACAGCTTCAGAATAAACTGACCCTGGAAGACGGTACAGGTAAAGTGACGGACGCTAAAATCTGGAAAAGTGATGGCGCCGTTGCTTACCGGGTGACCGGTTCTTTTAACCATGCTGCTCTTAGCTATGATAATTATGTTCTAGCTGATGGAGCAGCTTTTTTTAATATCGAAAACGGTCTGGTTTCACTGTCCCAGGTTTCAGGAACAGTGAACGGACAGAAGCTTTCCGGTGAGGTGACCGTAGATGCCACTGGAGAAAGCCCCGTCTTTGAAGGAAATGTATTTCTTCATCAGGTGGACCTCACAGCCCTTCTTCCGGAGGAAGGGATTTCCGGAATTCTTGATGGAAATGTGAACTTTTCCGGCACCACCGATGATCCCTCCGTCTCCGGCGCTCTCACCGGCAAGCGGCTTTCCTATGAAGGATATGATGTAGAACGAGCAAAAGCTGTTTTTGCGTATCATGATGATCAATTGACCCTTTCCCATCTGGAGGCAGACAGAGACGGCGGCCATGTGGAAGGGAAGGCTTCCTATGACAGGAGAAGCGGAGACTTTTACGCAAACCTTCTGGCCGACCATATCAATCTGGAGGGACTGCCTCTTCCTTCCCCTGTCAGCGGCATTGTCAGCGGCTATGGCATGGTGGAAGGAAATCTTCTTAATGGTTCTATTTCTTTGAGAAAAGCATCGGCTTCCCTGGAGGGAACCGGACTTTCCTATGAAAATATGGCTGCCGAAAGTCTCTCCGGCTTCGGAAGCTATGATGGAACGAACTGGCAGGTCACAGCCCTGGGCAGAGGTATTTCCTACGATGGTCTGTCTTCTGACAGCATTTCTTTCTCTGCGGCAAATGAAAACGGCATCATCCAGATTCCGTACCTGTCCGGTGCCAGCGCTGAGGGGTTCTTCACAGGAAATGGTTATTACAGTGATGAAGGCATGAATTTTGATGTGGAAGTATCGGATATGGATGTTTCCCATCTCTCTTCTTTTGCAGGAGTGGACCTGGGCGGCCGGGTATGGGCCAAAGCCCATGTTACCGGCACTTTGGATCATCCGGAAGGTACTGCTGATTTCAGAGCCCAAAATGGATATGTGAGGAATGCATCCTTTGATACGGTGGCAGGACATGCAGTCCTGGCAGAGGGCAATGCGTCTATTTCTTCCCTCACCTGGGATGGTCCTTCCGGCCATCACAGGGTCAGCGGCACCATTGGCATGGATGCTCCTCATGCCATTAATCTTTCGGTCAAGACCAGTCAGACTAGAATTGAAAGCCTCCTTTCTTTGGCGGACCTTGACTATCCATTGACCGGATGGATTTCCAATGACCTTTCCCTTACAGGCAGCCTGGAAAACCCGCAGGTTTCCGGTGACTTCCACGCCTGGAGCGGTTCAGTGGCAGGCGAACTTTTCCAGAGCATTTCCGGAAAGTACAGCTATGACGGCCATGACGTGACCCTGGAGAACTGCCTCGGCTACATTTACGACGGCACGGCTCTTGTAAACGGCAAAATCAGGGGGAAGGACCTGGAGCTGGAAGCTTCTCTGACTGATATCAGCATGGAAAGAATGCTTCCGGGCAGAGGCATAGAAGGCAGCCTTTCCCTTCTGGGCCATGTAAGAGGCACCGTGGACAGCCCTGTATTTGATGGCATTGCTTCCACCAGGGAGATTACCATTGGCGGAAATACCATCCGGAACGTATCGGCCGGCATTCATTACAAAGACGGTCTTGTCTCTCTGGATGAAGGTTCTTTCCGTCAGAAGGAAGGAACTTTTACCTGGAAAGGCAGCTATAACACCCATTCCGGCGCCATGAACGGATTACTGGAATTCAGCAGCTGGAATATTCGTGACATTATGAAGTTCTTCAACAGGGATGTGGACGGCGTAGACGGAAAGGTGGAAGGCAGCATGCGTATCAGCGGCACCACCGAATCACCGAATGTGGATTTCAATGCCCATGTACTGGGCGGCCATCTGGGAGACGCGGTGCTGGGAGAAGGGAAAGTGGAGTTTTCCTACATGAACGGCGCCCTGTCTATCAGGGAATGCCAGATTCCCATTGGTTCCGGCGTCCTGGCGGCTCAGGGTTCCATGAACAGCGCAGGAGATCTGGATATCCAGGCTGCTGCCAGGGATATGGATATTTCCTGGATTCCTCAGATTTTAGGGAAGAAGGATATGTCTATCGGAGGAAAACTGACAGCGGCCGTCATTCTTTCGGGAAATAAAAAGGCGCCGGTGGCTGATATTTCTGTAGGCGTTGATAACCCGCGGTATGGCGATATTTCCTTTGACAGCCTGTCCCTCATGGCCAATGCGGCCAACAATGTGGTTACGGTGCAGAACGGCCTCATTTCCCGGGGTCAGTACCGGGCCAGCATGAAGGGCACCCTTCCGGGCAATGTATTTACCGGGAGCACCACAGACAAGGCGGTACCTTTGAACCTGGATATAAATCTGGATGAAGCAGACATGAATATGCTTGCTATTTTCTTCAAGCCTGTCACTGCGGCCAGCGGTCCCATCCACGGTCATCTGACAGTGGCCGGCAGCTATGACAATCCGCTTCTTCTGGGCGGCATCAATGTAAAGGACGGGTCTTTGTCCTTGATGACCATGAATGAAGCCATTACGCCGGTGAATATGAATCTGACCTTTTCCGGCAATGAATCCCATCTGGAAGGAAGTGCAGCCTTTGGCGGCGGCAGCCTCACGGTAAACGGCGATGTTTCCTTTGACCATATGAAGATAGGCAATTATAAAGGGGAACTCCATATCCATACGCCTTCCATTAATTCCACCTATTATAAAGGCTCTCTGGACGGCGATTTCACCTTTGGGGAAATCGAACGTTTTGCAAGGCCCGGCATTACAGGTACCCTGAAAGCGGAAAATGCGGTGGCCGATATTCCCTTTACTCTTCTCGGCGATTCCGGAAATACGTCCCTTGATGTGCTCACGAAAATCGACGTTACCGTAGGGAATAATGTGCGCCTTTACAACAGTGCTCTCTATGACATGATGGTGAAGGGAAATCTGTCCATCCTGGGACCGCTGTCTGCTCCCATGGTCACCGGCCGGGTGAATGCGGAAAAAGGGACTGTTAAAATCAATACCACCGAATTTAAAATGAACGAAGCCAATGCTATCTGGGGCGGCGAACCGGGCAGCCTGCTGCCTGATATTCACGCCAAGGCTTTTACCAAGGTGGGCCATTACGGCATTACCGCCGAGCTGGACGGACCGCCGGGGAATATGAAGACCACCTTCCACAGCGAGCCCGCTTTGAATGATACACAGATTCTTATGCTCCTTACTCTCCACCAGAACCCGGACGACAAGGACAGTTCCGGCGCCATGGAAGGGGCCCTCTTCAATGCAGGTCTCACCATGCTCTTCGGCAACGGCATCCAGGATTTCCTCCAGGATAAAATCGGCCTGGACCAGATTTCCATTACCTCCAGCCTTACCGATTATTATGATAATGTGGATGACAACAACGACAGCTATTACTATATCAAAATCGGCAAGTATCTATTCAACGATTTCATGCTCACTGCTACCATGGGCATGAACAACGATGAAAAGAGTATTGGCGCCCATTATGATTTGAACTCGCGGGTTGGCCTTTCTTCGTGGTATAATAGTAACCATGACAGTTATGTGGGAACAGACTGGAGTTTCAAATTCTAGGAGATATAGATGCTGGAAGAATATAAATCCTTCCTTGCTACCCTGACCAAGCTTACGCGGGAAGAGGAAGAAGAACTGTGGAAACAGTATAAAGAACAGGACCTGCTGGAAGCCAGGCAGTCGCTGATTGAACACTATCAGCCCCTGGTTTTCCGAGAGGCCATGAAATACGGCCTGCAGGAAGCGGTGACCCTGGATCTTATCCAGGAAGGCACGGTAGGGCTTATGGAAGCGGTGGAACGGTTCGATCCCTCCCAGGGCGTGGCTTTTTCCCTCTATGCCCTTCACCGGGTGAGGGGACGCATGCTGAATTTCCTGAGGCGCAATGGTTCGGAAGTATTGCTGGACGATGGAGAGGAAGAAAAGGTTTTCCTCACAGAAGCTATCCCCGATACGGCTTTCGAATCAGCTGATAAAAGCGTGCTCAACATGGCGGTGAGCCATGCAGTATCCAGGCTCCCTGTGAAGGAGCAGGACGTGATCCGCCGGGTTTACCTGAAGGAACAGACCGCTCAGGAAACGGCCCATGCCATGGATGTGAGCACCGCCTATGTGTACCGTCTGGAAAAAAGAGGTATCCGCCGTCTCCGCGGCATGCTTTCTAAATTGATTCACGACAGGAAATAGTGTAATATAGGTGAAAATGAGCGATTGATTAAGTTATCTGGCGATAGAGTCAGATTTATGATTATTTACTGATGTTCTTTTATACTTCTCTTTGGCTGATTATAGAATATAAGGGGAAATCCTATCCGGTTTCCGTGACAGGGAGGTATTATGTCAGGAGATATAGTAAAACGGGTGCAGGCTGTGAGAAAATGGCTGGAAAAAGCAGAGCATTCCTACAGCAGCCATAAAGAAATCACCGGTGAAATCAATCTCATCATGGCGCAGGCTGAGATGCAGCGCCTGAATGAAACTCATAAAAATTCCAAAGTCCGCCGCTGGATGCTTCGGGTATCGGCCATGGGCGCTGCTTTTGCGGTTTTCCTTGGCATGAATGCCTTCTGGAGCCTCATGGAGCCTAAAGCGGAAGAGCCGGAAAGACCGGTGCAGATTGTGATTCATGATGCGCCGTCACCGGTGGGGGAGAAGACAGAAACAGCCGTTTCTCAAGGCGAGGATAAGAGCCTTGCAGAAGCAGTTCCGCCTTCTGCTGAAGATATTGCTCCCGCTGCTGCACCTTCCTACAGTGCTCCGGCAGAAGCACCGGCTCCTGCTCCAGCCATGGAAGCGCCGGTGGTTCATACCGCTCCTGCCCCCAGGGCAGCGCCGGCTCTTTCGGACAAGGAAATTCAAAGTGTTGTTGGAGAAGCAGGCCGGGCCCTCCGGGGCCAGTCTTAGGGAAGCACTGATTAATTCATAGAGTTTGCTTTTATAAGAATTTTCATGCACTGCTTCGTCATGAGGCTCCTTAAATAGCTCGCTATTCGCGTCGCCTCATTCCTTGCATTGCATAAAAATTCAAGAATAAAAGCAAACAACGATTTAATCAGCGCTTCCCTAGGCAGGTGTTGACTCATTGGTAGAGTCAGTGCTGCTCTATGAAATACAGGCCTTATCACAGGATTTGATTTCCTGCGGTGAAAACCTGATTTCAGCCTCTGATATAAAATAAGAAAACTCTGTCTACTCTATAAATACTGAGGAGGAATTTATGATTACATCAAAAAGCAGAAAAGTTGTGCTTCTTTCCGCCGTTCTGCTGTCCCTTTCCGGATGGACTGCCTTTGCAGATTCTCCGGATATGACAGCCGGCCAGGGTGGGATGACCCAGAGCGCCATGATCAATGTAAAGACCGGACAGCAGTCCGGCGGCGCAGGACAGATTACCGATGAAACTGCGGAAAGCAAAACGGAATCTTCTGTGGCTGTGAAGCAGTCCCAACAGCAGACCGTGGCAGTGGGGGATGCGTCCCTCTACCTGTCCAAGACCGATGATGAAGCCATTGAAGCCCAGGTAGGAAAGACGATTACATCCGTTGACTTTGCCGGCATTCCGGAAGAAGTTAAAACAAAACTCTCTCCCCTGGTACAGAGCAGACCGGGCACTCAGCTCACGGAAGAGGGAGTACGAAACGATGTGGCCTCTATCGGCTCCACAGGCGTATTCTCCCAGATTACGCCTGCTTTCAGTCCCGTGCCGGAAGGGGTGGGCATTACCTACCAGTTGGCAGCCAATCCGGTGGTTCATGACGTTACCTTTACGGGAAATACTATATTCACCAGCGACTATCTGAAATCCATTATGAATATCCCCCAGGACAGCGTCCTCAACTTCGTGCTGGTGAACCAGAAGCTGAAGCAGATTGAAGATCTCTACCTGAAACAGGGCTACATGCTTGTTTCCATTCCTTCTGTCAATGTTTCTTCTGACGGCACTCTTCACGTAGATATTTCCGAAGGCGTAGTGGAAGATATTGTCATTGTCGGCAATGACAAGACCAGGGATAAGGTTATCACCCGCGAACTGAAGCTGAAGAAGGGCAAACCTTTCAATAAGTTCCAGGCAAGCCGCAGCATGGAAAGGCTGTACAACCTGGGCTACTTTGAAGATGTGAACATGAAGCTCCTGCCGGGCAAAGAAAATGAACATAATGTAATCATCGAAATCGATGTGATTGAACAGAAGACCGGTATCATTACCGTAGGTGCCGGCTACTCCGACTCCGACGGTACCGTAGGTATCGTGGAACTGGGTGATACCAACTTCCGCGGCACCGGCGACAAGGTGAACTTCCACTGGGAATTCGGCGGCGCAGGGGATGGCAAGAACTACACCATTTCCTATACCCATCCCTGGATCAATGATAACGGCGACTCCCTGGGCGCGTCCATTTTCAACCGTATTTACGAATATGATGACTATGATGCCAAAGGCCATGAAATCGCAGAATATGATAAGAGAAGAAAAGGCTGGAACCTCACCTGGGGTCATGTAACCGATGAGTACAGAACCAACTACTTCAATTTCGAATCCTCCAAGGAATCCTACGATGACCATGACGGATTTGAATGGCAGGGGCATGCGAAAGATAAATTTGCTCGTGCTGAAGAATATGGTTATACAGCTACTGTAAGTCCTAGCGGTAAACCAATTTCAGCTGCTGATAACATGGCAGCTGATTGGAAAAGAGCTATTTGGGACAACTTCGGTACCACCAACAGCTTCACCTTCACCCATGTATTCGATAACCGTGACAACTACTTCAATGCCAGCAAGGGCCACAGACTTTCCTTCGCAGCTCAGTGGGGCGGCCATGGACTGGGCGGGGACTATGACTTCTACAAGTTCACCGCTGAAGGCCGTTTCTACAAGAACCTGGGCAGCAGCCATATCCTGGCTCTCCGCTTGATGGCAGGCTATATCGATGGCGACGTTTCCTACGGCAACCTCTTCAGCCTGGGCGGCTCCAATACGCTTCGCGGCTACGAGGACGACCAGTTCAAAGGCAAGAAAATGTACGCCGGCACCCTGGAATACCGCTTCCCCATCGCGAAGAAGGTACAGGGCGTACTCTTCACCGATGTGGGCAGTACCTGGAGTCTGGACCAGGGCAAGATTCCCTGGTACGAAGATGATGATTCTCTCAACTGGGCAGTGGGCGTAGGCCTTCGTCTCCAGACGCCGATCGGACCAATCCGTCTTGACTACGGCCACGGGGACCAGAATAAGTTCCACTTCAGCTTCGGTACCCAGTTCTGATTTACAGGAGGAGGACCATGTTTTCTTCCTTGCTGAAAAAACAGATGATGCGGGCAGGATTTCTTCTGCTCGTTTCTTCTTTTCTCCTTTATTCCCCTGCCCAGGCGGCGCCTATTGAGAAAGTGGAGGTAGCCCTGGATGCAGCGGGAGGAGATTTGCCGCCGGCGGTGGAAAAGCGGGTGGTATCCAGTATTTCCTCCATTGGAAACCGTGTGTTTGTGGGAAAGGAAGAAAATCTCTTTGCCTTGAACAGCAGCGCCTATGACAAGGTGCTGGCAGATATTATCAACCGGGTGGTTATCGGTTATGTGGTGTCGGATCTCTCTGTAAACTACGGCAGGGATACGTCCATCCATGTGACCCTCCAGCCCGTGGGGCAGATTATCCGCCATGTGGATACGGAAATCGACTACGGCGGTCTTTCGCCGGAAGCAGCCCGCTATGTGGCAGAGGATACGGCCGATGTGCCGTCTCTCATGGAAAACCTTCTCATCGGGCTTCCCGTAGATTCCGTGGGATGGGCGGAAAGCGTGTCCCAGTCTGCAGGGCGGGACCTTCTTTCCCAGATTCTTCCGGAATTCCAGGCAAACTTTGAAGTGGAGTCCGGAGAAAATACGAAGGTGAAGATTTACCTGATTCCTCAGGGAAAGATTGTCCGTTCCAGCAGGCTCACCTTTGAGAAGACCACTGTTCCAAGGCTTCTCATGCTTCGAGCAGCGGAAGAGACGGAAAGTGCTCTGTCCTCTCTCCGGGGCCTTCCGGTGGACTACGTCACCAGGCACAGCAGCCGGATTGCTTCTGATATGAATGAAATCCTCCAGAAGGACTCTTTCATCCGGAAATATGGCATTGCCACTGATACGACTCTTGTTTCCGGCGAAACGGCGGAACTTCAGGTGAACGCCTTGACAGATCACTGGGTGATCCGCACGGAAGTGTGGCTGGATGCCGGAAGAGAGGGCGACAAGAACACGGCAGTGGAAGGAATGCTGGGCCACTATATCGGGAAACATGATACCCTCTTCGGGGAAGCCCGCTTCTATCCCGGCCCCATGGACTGGAATGTGTATGGCGGTTTTACCCATCAGTTCGGTTCCTTCATGGACCTGGGCTATAAGTATGATTTCGTGGACAGCGCCAGCCATATCTTTGGCACTGTGCCTATAGGAAATAAATTTGCCCTGCGCTACGACAGGGATTTCAGGGAAAGAAACAATGAATTTGGATTTTCCTATAAAATTCATAATTACATTACCCTGGAATACGTGTATAATGATGAAGATGGCAAATGGCTGAGACTCATTGCCAATTTATAAAGGAGTGGACTTATTATGATGACAACTCTTGGAAACAAGAAGAATGTAAAGATTTTTTCCTTTGCCCTGGCCGGCGTATTTATTGCGTCTGTAGCCGTCATGGCAGTGGTATCCATGGGAGATACGGCCAACGCTGCTCCCACCTCTGACATAGGTGTGGTAGACCAGAGAGAAGTGATTTCCTCCAACGGCCAGCTGGCATTGAATTACCAGCAGAAAATGAAGGAAACTGCCGATGAAATGCAGAAGGACTTCGACGCTAAATCTGCCGGTATGTCCGATGCAGATAAAGAAAAACTGTTCAATGATATGCAGCAGCAGTTCAACCAGAAGCGCACAGCCATTGAAAAAGATATGGAAGACCAGGTCACCGGTGCTGTGAAATCTGTAGCATCAAAGAAAGGCCTGTCCCTGGTGGTAGACAAATCGGCTGTTATTTACGGCGGCACCGATATTACCAAGGACGTCAGCGATACTCTCAACAAATCTATTTCCGCATCCCAGTCTGCCGCTGCCTCCCAGAGCAAATAACGGAGGACTGAGATGATGCACCGCAGGTCCCTGCTTGCCGCTGCTGTTTCCGTCATGGCTGCCCTGTCCCTCGTGCTTTCGGGCTGCGGGACAAAAAAAGAAGAAACACCGCCGCCGCCATCGGTGCACTACGGGGTGGCAGACCTGGAAACACTGGTGAAGGCTCACCCGAAATACAGTGAGTATTTCAAACTGGAAACTGAATATAACCAGCTGCTTCACCAGTACCAGACAGAGCGGACAAAGCTCATTGATGTTTCTTCCAAACAGCAGAAAATCAATGCGGCTCTGGCGGATACAGCCCGCCGGACAGCAGCGGAAAACGAGCTGAAAACGAAAGTGAAGGCCCGGGAAGACGAACTCAATGAAGGACTGAAGAAGCTCTATGATGACATTGAGAAAAGTCATGCGTCCAAAGGCACCATGAAACTGGAAACACTGACGCCCGAAGAAAGGGCAGAAATGGCCAACCTCCAGATGAAGCTTACCGTCCTTGGCGTCACCGGCGATGAAAAAGAGCAGGTAAAGGAAGAACTTCACAAACTCATGGACCTTCGCACAGCTCGGGAAAAAGCGGATATGGCAGGCTGGAGCGCTGATGAGATGAAACAGATGAGCGAGGCTAAAGAAAAAGCCCAGGCAGAACTGGAAGAATACTCCTCCAGCACCGCTGATGAAATCCGGAGCCGTCTCGAAAGCGAAGGAGAAGCGGATATATCCCAGGCAGAAGAAAGCTTTGCCGAAAACCATGAGGACTGGGATAATGAATGGCAGGCCCGCATTGATCAGAAACAGAAGCAGATGGCGGCAGTCAAGAAGGAAATCATGGAAGATATCGAGAAGGAAGCGGCAAGACTGGCTTCTGAAAAGAACCTGGACATGATTTTCTCTAAGTACAAAGCCAATATCAGCGCAGATGATGTAACCGGCGACCTGGCAGGCCGCATTGTGAATATACAGAAATAAGCAGGAGGAACAGTATGAATAAGGCTTCGTTGAAAAAACTGGCCTGCATTGGGATGATTGCCTTTGCCGCCGTTATCACAGGCTGCGGCAGTGAACATAAAGTGGCAGTGGTGGACTATCAGAAACTGGAAGACCAGTCCCCTAAGATTAAAGCAATCCAGCAGGAAATTACAGACAAGGATAAGGAAATCAGCAATCGACTGGCGGAAGACTCTAAGAAAGGCCTTTCCGATGAAGAAATGCAGAAAAAAGTACAGTCTGCCCAGCAGGAGCGCATGATTTTCATCCAGAGCAAGCAGAAGCAGATCGAATCCATGATCCAGTCCCAGGCAGGCATTATTGCCAAGGAAAAGAACATCGGCATTGTGATGAATAAAATGTCCGTTCCCGCGGGAGCCGTGGATATTACAGACGAAGTACTGGCCAAGATAGACGGAGGCGCGTCCAAAGCCGCTTCTTCCCAGTCTAAGTGAGGATGCATATGAAAAAAACAGCAGGTGAATTGGCAGAAATCGTAGGCGGCAGGCTGTATGGGGACAGCACTGTAGAAATTGATGATGTAAGGAGCGCAGAAAGCGCAGGTCCCTCCCATATTACCTTTGCCCGCGGCATTTATGCAGAGCATATCGAAGAAATGAAGGCAGGCGTCATTCTGGTAGATGAGCTTCCTGCCCATTATACGAAAAACCTGATCGTTGTGCCGGACTGCCGGCGTGCCTTCGGACAGCTGGTGGATCTCTACCATCCGGAAAGTCACTATACTCCGGGCATCCATCCAACAGCCGTGGTCAGTGATAAGGCAGTCATCGGCAAAGATGTATGCATTATGCCTTACGCTGTTATCGATGATGGCGCCCGTATCGGCGACGGCACCGTGATTTTCCCTTATACCTATGTGGGAAAAAATGCGCAGATCGGAAAAGACTGTGAAATCAATCCGGGCTGCGTGATCCATGAAAACAGCGTACTGGGAGACCGGGTGGTTCTTCGGGCCCATGCGGTGGTAGGAGGCCAGGGCTTTGGCTTCTCCACCGATGAAAAAGGTCATCATCACCATATCCGCCAGCTGGGGAAAGCAGTCATCAGCGATGACTGTGAGCTTGGCGCAGGAACTGCTGTGGATAACGGCGCTCTGAATGATACGGTGGTAGGAAGGGGCACCAAGATCGATAACCTGGTACACCTGGGACATAATGTACAGGTAGGGGAAGACTGCTTCATTATCGCCCAGACCGGTGTCGCCGGCTCTACCACCATTGGAAACCACTGCATCCTGGCAGGCCAGACCGGTATCAACGGTCATGTGAAAATTGCAGACAATGTCATTCTTGGCGGTAAAACCGGTGTCATTGGAAATATTAAGGAACCCGGCGTGTACATGGGATATCCTGCCCGCACTCACGCCCAGTGGGGCAGAGTGGAAGTCATGATTTCCCATCTGCCGGAACTGATGAAGAAAGTCCGTCTTCTGGAAAAGAAACTGAAAGAAGCGGAAAAGAAATAACCGGTTTCTTCACAGGAAGTGGTCATTTCAAATTATTTACAGGAGGGGGTACAGGGTCTTTTAACAGGAAGACCCGGCCCTCTTTCTTTTTTCATTTCGAGGTTTGTTTATGGGTGCAACATACAGATTACTGAAAATCATGGGCTGGGCGGCCTGCCATCTCTCTCCCTCCGGCGCCGAAACCATGGGACGGGGGCTGGGTCATTTCTTCTGGACCTTTGTTCCGCCTAAGCGGAAGAAACTGGCTGTGAATAATATTCTCCGTGCCGGCATTACGAAAGACAGGAAGGAAGCAGAGAAGATTGCCAAAAATGCATCTCTCCGCTTTGGTCCCCTGGGGATATCCATGTTCCGCTTCCCCCTTCTCCATAAAAACAATATCCGGGACTATGTCACCATCCGGGGAAAAGAAAAACTGGATGCCCTGAAGGAAGAGGGGAAAGGCTGCATTCTGGCTGCTACCCACTGCGGCAACTGGGAAGTGGAAGGAGCGGCCCTTGCCCTCTATGGCTATCCCCTCCTTTCCGTGGCTATGCAGCAGAAGAACAAAGACTTCGATCGTTTCCTCTGTGAATACCGCTCCATGCCAGGGCAGAAGGTGGAATATAAAACAGGGGTGAGGGATATGCTGCGCCGTCTCAAAGAAGGATACTTCGTTGGCCTTCTCTGCGACCAGGATCCCGGTGACACAGGCATCCTTTCGCCCTTCCTGGGGCAGGAAACCCTCACTGCCACAGGGCCGGCCCATTTCTCCCTCCTCACTGGCCTTCCAGTGATGACCGCTTTTATTCATGAAACCAGCCCCTGGCACTATGAAATCATTATCGGTGACCCCATTTGTGCCGACGAAGGACTGAAGAAAAAGGAAGCCATCAAAAATATTACGGACAAGGTGAATGAAAGACTGGAAAAATGGATCCGCACCTATCCGGAAGAATGGTTCTGGCTTCATAACCGATGGAAATGGACCGACTATTTTCATCCCGAACTGAAAGGGAGGCATCATGAACCAGCTGAAAACTGAAAAAATAGACATCCACGGCATTCCGGTCATTCTGGTGCATCCGCCCATGGAAACCGGAAAGCCTGCCATCCTCTATCACGGCTGGAGCAGCCGGGCCGAATACCAGCTGACCAAGGCCTCCATCCTAGCAGTGAACGGCTATACTGTTTTCATTCCTGAAGCCCTCTATCACGGTGAAAGGGGAGCCCTGAAAGATTTTTATCAGAAAGAAGACTATGATATATTCTGGGAAACCATTTTTCAGAATATGGAAGAATTTCCTTTCCTTTCAGATTACATCAAAGAAAGATACAGCGAAAAGCCCTTCATCCTGGGTCACTCCATGGGCGGCCTTTCTGTCCTTGGCATAGGAAGCGCTTATGGGAAAGATGTGAAAGGCATTGTTTCCTTCAACGGCTCCGGTGACTGGCTCCTGACCCATCTCTTCATTCAGGCCCGCTTCGGCATTTACGTGAAAAAAGACTGGCCCCTTTATGATGAAATCGAAAAGAAATCGCCCATGGCCCATCTTGATACCCTTAAAGATGTGCCCATCTTCATGACCAATGGAGACAGCGATGGCTCCATAGACCCCAGAGCCCAGGCTCACTTCTATGAAGAACTGGTAAAGGCGGGGGGAAAGGCGGAAAGAGTGGTTTATCCGCTTCTGGGCCATTTTGTGACTACGAATATGATGGATGACGGGCTGCAATGGATGGAAAAAGTGCGTCCATAGCTGTGCGCCTATAGCTAAAGGAGAGACTGGAGAACGAAGGCTCTGAAATTGACAGAAGTTTCACCTCAAAGATTTCTGCGCTCACATATAAATTTTATTTTCCATGAAAGGAGGGCTGTTTCTGAGCTATAATAAAAACATCATCACCCTGGTAGCCAGTATGTTCCTGGTTGCCTCCGGCTACACCATGGTGATTCCTTTTCTTCCCCTGTACCTGGGGGAATTGGGGGTGCCGGATCATGAAATCGCCCTTTGGACGGGACTAGTGTTTTCCAGCTGCTTCCTGGTAGCCGGCATCATGGGTCCTATCTGGGGAAAACTGGCCGATCTGGGGGGAAAGAAAAAAATGGCCGTTCGGGCGGCGGTGCTTCTGGGATTTTCCTATCTTTTCTGCGGACTCTGCCAGAATCAGTATCATCTTATGGCAGCCCGGGCCTTCCAGGGCTTTGCCAACGGATTTGTGGCTGCTTCCATGGCCATTATTTCCGACAGCGCCGACTCCGATAAACTGGGTGGCACCCTGGGCATGGCCCAGACCTCCCTGGTGGTGGGAGGCATCCTGGGGCCCCTCATGGGCGGTGCCCTGTCCCATGCCTTCGGTATGAGGAATACCTTCTTCCTTTCCGCCCTTTTTCTATGGATCGTGGCAGTGGCAGTTATCGTTTTCGTGAAAGATAGAAATACCGGGACTGTCCATAAAACCAGAGAAAAGACTTCTATTTCCCAGGACCTTTCCTATGCAGCCCATAATCCCTCCCTGAGAGAACTCCTTCTTCTCACCTTTTTCCTGCAGACCACCCTTCTGATGATACAGCCCGTTACATCCCTCTATGTGGGAGAGCTGATGCATCATGAAGGAAATATCGAGCTCACCGCCGGCTTCATCATGTCCAGCGGCGGTCTGGCAGGCGCTCTTACCACTACCCTGTGGGGAAAATTCGGACAGTCTCATGGCTATTACTACGCCATGGCCCTGACCCTTCTTTCCGCTGGAGCCTTTACGATTCTCCAGTCCATCCCCGACTCCATCTGGGGCTTCGGTATCTGCCAGTTTCTGGTGGGCTGCTTCGTTATCGGTGCCAATCCTTCCATTAATGCGGCCCTGGTGGAGCATACGCCCTCCGATTTCAGAGGACGCATATTCGGCCTCTCCAATACGGCCCAGCAGTTTGGAAATATGTGCGGTCCTCTTCTGTCCTCTCTCATTTCCATGGCCTTGGGCATTTGGGAAGTATACCTGGCTGCAGGACTGATCCAGCTTCTTTTAGGAATAAAGGTCGCTATGACCCATAGGAAAGAAGGTCGGTGACAGGCCCTTACAAATGGGAGAGGGATAGTCTTTTGGGTCCGGAAGGGCGCCGTTCCTTCACGATAAGGATGTGTCTATAAGGCTGCGTGGTCATCACTGATAAATAAAATAAAAAAAGTTTTCTGCTCTTTTCAAAAAACGGGACCTGCCGTTATTTATATAGTAGAGGGGCATGAAAGG
>ERZ1023650.29-NODE-29-length-41702-cov-30.391817_pt1 | contig 41702 bp, 36 predicted proteins | sample MGYA00380337_ERZ1023650 | MGnify/ENA primary metagenome ERZ1023650 (study PRJEB33179, sample SAMN07449042) | human gut metagenome | biome: Human-gut; feature: Human associated habitat; material: Faeces | host: Homo sapiens | place: India:Kasaragod | collected...
GTCCGAACTTGAAGAAGGACGAGACGGCACGCCGAGTAGCGCAGGAACTGCTCAACAGTCCTATTGAGATATTGAGCAACCTCAACAAGCAAGAGTTACAAATTATCGATGAGTTTGTCAAGGGCGGTGCCAATACCTATGTCGTTCGCAAGATGCGCAAGACCCAGTACAAGCTTCAGAAACTATATTTGGTTGCCACCTATTGTGATGAGGCAAACCAGGAATGGCACATGCTCATGCCAGACGAACTTCGTGAGGCTTTGTCAAGCAACTACAAGTTCTATCTTGACTTGGCAGAGAAAGGTCAGAAAGGACCAACTGCTAAGCAGCTCCGCATGATGGCAGCGATGAAACGGATTATGGGAGAATAAAGGTGATTTTGGAAGCCGCGTTGAGCTCAACCTTGAAACATTCAAGGCACAGAGCCATGCGATTATAGCCAACCGCTATGACGCTTGCCTTGACGATGTAAAGGAAAAGGTTTATACACGAGACATCTTCCGCAGGGACTAAAGGTCTTCTATCCACCCGAATACGGCATGGGTATCCAGACAAGGACAAGCCTTCGGCGTAGTGCCCGGCAAGTCGTGATGTCCCACTATCTTCGCTTTCGGAAACAACTTATGCAGCTTATACAGCAATTCGATAATACGTTCAGTCTGTGCCTCGGTGCGAGTATCGCATAGCTTGCCATGCTCATCCAGACCACCCTCATAACAGATACCAATCGAACAGCGGTTGTAAGGGCGACAATGCGCCCCCACCTCCAACAGCTTGCGATGCTGCGTAATGGTACCATCCTTACGAATATAAAAATGGTAGCCGATGGTACGAAAGCCACGCTTCTTATGATCACGCATCAGTTGTTCAACACTATAATCCTGATTGCGTCGGGTAGCCGAACAATGCAGGATTAAAAATCTAACACTCTCGGACGACTGCATCAGCTCGCCGTCCTCCACCTTGGCAAGGAGGGTGCGCTCGTTGCGCACAGCCTCCCCACCAATGGTCATGGGATAAGTTTCCAACATCATAGCTGTAGCTATTGGGATTAATACATTCATACTCAGTGATTGCGAATTACGGATTACTCAAAGTTAACGTTGCCATCGCCTCCAGCACCGCTGCCGGAGTCACCAGTGTCTGTGTTTCCGCTGTCGGAACCACCACCAGTGCTGTCACCCTTGTCGGAAGGAGTTGGTGTAGAGTTGTTACCCTCGTCGCCATCATCGCCTGTTCCGTCAGAGGTGCTGTCCTCGCCGTATTTCACAAGGCTGATACGGTTAGGAATCAAGTCGTAGGTGCGCTTACCGTTGCGGTCAACGGTAAACGAAGGACGGAAGGCAGGAACAATGCTCTTCACCAGATTACTCTTCGCCTTCTTCGGGTCTGTTACCGACTTGTTGGTAATGAAGCGAAGGTAGAGCGTTCCGAAGCCAAGCAACTCGATGTTGTAACCCTTAGCTAGGTTGTCCATCACATAGTAGGCATAGCGGTCGAGTACCGCCTTCACGTCAGCCGTAGTAGCTGTAGATTCCGTAGAAATCTGCTTCGCTACCTGCTCAGTAGTCAATGTTCCGTTACTAACAGGACGAACACTGTAAACAATCTCACCCTCATGCTTACCCATGGTGAGGGTACGAGAAAACACTTTGTAATACTTGCTCATAATTTCAATTCTATTAAGAGATTAATACTAAATATGTATGCATCACTCCGAACAAGGACTTCCGAGTGTACCCAAGTGTTGAATTCGTCACTAATCACCCTTCGTTCTTCGTTTAGCTGGTGCAAAGATACATCATCAGCTCAGGGTCATCCGTCGAAGTGCGTCGATGAACGTCGAAGTTTCATACGACCAAAAGATGCGCTTCCTTACACCCTGAAGATGCGCTTCGTTAGCAGTCAAAGAAGCGCATCATTGGCATCTAACGATGCGCTTCATGAGAGTTCATACAAGCACTTCCTCGATGGAGTACACTGGTTCACCCAGATACTCCTCGATAAGTTTCACCTCACGGATGGTGAGAATCTGCTTGCGGTCAAACCTCTTGCTGTTGGCGGTCAAGAGTTCATACAGTTCCGTACAGCGTTTGATTTCGCTGGTCAGACGGCGCACGGCATTCTGCGGTTCGCAGTCTGGGAAATACATCATCGCCAATATGCGGCGAGTATAAGTTGCTTTTAGTTTCATACACCTTATTATATTATAGGGTTCAACATTCTGTTAATGCCTTTCGAAAGACACTGCAAAATTAAAGCTATGGCGTAAAAGTGTAAAAAACGGTTAAAAAGTTTCAAACAAATTCAATTCTTTTCAAAATGAATATACAGGAACATATAAAAATATTGAAGAAACGCTATCCTGATGAGAATGAAGCCACCTTGCTTTTTGCATGTTATCTTCATGATAAGTTAGAATTGGCACTTCAATACAAGGACAAACTGGAAGCTTGTAGCAATAATAGAGATATTGCTCAAATAGTTGTTAGACCACTATATGTCAATGAGGAGATTGATGATGTTAGAGCTAAGAATGGTGGCTTTATCAATTCAATGTTGGCTTTAACAAATTTTACCAAACAAGGTAAAGTAACCTCAGTTCGCTATCATATAGCAAAAATGCTGGACGAAAATGAGGTAAAGCAGGAGCGAAATATATTCTGTCAAGATTGAAATTATCTCAAAAAACGGAACAGAAAGAAAACGTTCCCATGGTACATACTGATTTCTCATCAAGTTCTTCTAATGAGATTGTGATAGTAGTTCCAAAAGAAAAAACGAATGCTGTGAGACTGGTGTTGCAGGGTATGCAAACTGCAGGACTTATTACAATTAAGGGAAGCACACCAAACAAACTGCAACGAACAATTGTTGGAAAAACGACGAAAATTACTATTACAGGAAATTCTTCCAATATTATCATGGCTATGAGTGAACTCGAAATCTACGGTGTTCACAAACCGCAATATGTATATACAGATTCTAGAGGTAGATTTCGCCGCTTTGGACAAAACAATAGACATAGACTTGGACTTCCCAATTCCGAAATCCGTGTACAAATTCCTGGTGTCAACGCTGGTATAGGAAAACTTCGCAATTTTACTGTTCCACAAGGAATCAAAGTACTGGAAGCACATTCAAAACTCAAAGGATTGGATGCAGTTCAAATCGCTGATATTGTCTTCAAACGAAGGTGATTGAACCATAAAATGCAGAAATAGTCACAAAATAACTTAATAAATCGGGTAAAAAGGAGCGAAAACCAATAAAATATTGTATATTTGCTCATTATTTTTGCTCGTTACAACAAACAGACATGTTACAGAAAGAGTCAGATAGAACCATATATAGCAACAGTCTGAAACAATTGGTGAAGCATCTCAATGATGAGATTCATTCATCTGATACAGACATAGTCATAGCATTGTCTCGTAAAGGTCCAAGAATGTTGGAGTATCTAAGAATCTACAACAGTCTGAAGGAGTTCTCCTTTACGACAGAACACGCTTTGCCTTTTATCTTCGAGCAAATAAGTAATAATAGAGACAAGAAGTATCGTATATTCATCGTTGATGACGCAATTTACTTTGGTTCCACAATACAAAATTTGTATAACGAAATCAAGGCTTATATTAATGCGTACAAATTAGACAATGTAAAGATCTACGCTGTTGTTACAGCGATTAAGGCATCTGATTCAAAGACATTGAGCTTTGACGATGCCTTGCTTTTGAATTATGAAGGAAAAGAACCTTTACGTGCTGGCTATGGACATTACTTTGTAAAATGTCTGATGAACGATTTCTCTAAGTTGGATGACACTTTGGAGGTGGAGTTTCCTACTATAGAATATGATTTACCAAGTAATGTTGACGAACAAACCGTAGAAGATGCACTCAAAAAGCAATATCCGGAAACATTCAAGTCTGAACAAAATGGAGAAAGCAAAGCTAAATGGTGCATAATTTTAGGAAACGGGAAAACATCCGCCTTCAACAAGGTTAGAATATTCATGTCAACAAAAAAATTGCGCTTTGTGTTCATGAATCCTCATTACTTCAACAACAATGAGGAAACTCTGGCAGGCTTGATGGTAAGACAAGGTTCTCCATTCCGTGAAATATGGGATGAAATACAACTACATTTCAAAAATGTAGAACTTGATGTTCGTAAGGAATTCAACAATGAGATACGTAGGAACCGCTTACGCACACAAGTCATTCTCGCCAATTACATTTTGTCTTTCAATAACTTCTTGGTAGAAAGAGAGAAGATAAATGCAATAGTGAATGACTTAGGCATTGCTGAAAGTTCATATAGTATCAAGGAAAACAACTTGACTTATCTGATAGGAAACGTCTCGTTAGTAGCAAATACAATAGGAAGACTAAAGGTTGCCGCAGACTCAAGCTTATCATTGGATCCTGTATTGTCGGTTAAGGAAATGACCGCCAACAATGACTATGTGCAGGAAAGCAATAGCCTTCCGAAGGATGAGCTAGAGGTGCTTCAGAACCATAATCTTGTGATGATAAGCAAAAGCCAAAATACCGAAGAGACGCTTTCTGCCATGTTCAACAACTTGACTATCTTGATAGAAAAATGGACACGAGGCACCATCTATGACGACAACTATCGTCTTCGCTTTGGTTACACGATGAAGAATCTAACAGCATTTGTTCATCGTTATGGACAATTCAAGATAGAAGAGCCTGAACAATTCCAAAAGGATCTTCACAGATGGATTGACAACCGAATAGATAATGGATGTATTGTACCACAATATATAATAGATTCAGGTTCTTCCACATGGATGCGTGTCTTTAGACCAGGAGAGAACGAAGATTTGCTTCTTTCTCACTTGGCAAGACTTATCTTGTGCGTATGGAATCAAGCTAATGAAATTTTACAGGTGCAGAAAGTCAATACTTATACTTTCCAAAGTTTATTGTCCGTAGTCATAAAAACATTCAAGGAAGAGTTAAAAGAAGAGGAGTCTTATCTACAGCTCGGTATAGACTACAAGCTCTTGCCATATGTTGGCGACAAGAAGAGAAATATTGTGGAATATATGAAAGATATGTATATCCTTACTGAGGAAAATGATCTTTTGGAATGCTCGCCAAGATTGCAAAACAAGGAGTTCAAGACTTACACCACGCTTAGTAGTGACATGGAAGCAAAAGTTAGGGAAAAGATAATAAGTCTGCTGTCTGATGACTCTGTACAAGACAATCCTTTTGGAGACTTCTCTGGTGACATAAATTATGAGTTGAAAGAATTGCTTCCAATTTCAGAAATAGAAGAAAAGATACAATTTCTGAAAGATGATATTCGCAATTTAATGATGTCTCTTTTGGTTGGCGAAGGGAAGATTGCTGATATGACAGATAAAGAAGTTGACCAGCTCTTATCTAATTACTTCGCTTTCATCAAACCTTACCTCCTATCTGACGATAAAGTTATCAAGTTAGAAAAGGATGGTAACAAAATTTATGACACAGAAGAAAAGTTGCAGAAAACTTTGTCATTGTATAATATATTATTGCTTGTATATAATTATAAAGATGACGAGATGTTGGCGCAATATTTAGAAAATGAAAGTTTCCTATCTTCATTAGGAATGGGGAAAATTGTCACATATATACAAGACGTATGTCAGCGTAAAGCTAACGAGGAGTTTCACAAAGACAACACCTTGGTAGACTTACTGTTAAAATTTACAGATTCAATCTAAACTAAACTTTATGGAAAATAGTTGCTGGCAAGTTTTATTGCAGAGTAACGCTTTTCAAGATTGGACAGATAAAGAGAAAAAGGCTATAGCCAATTTGTTTCATTATAAAGGAAAATCGGAAGACATCAAAATAAATGATGTCTTCCAAACTCAACATGAGCAAAAAACAAATTATTCTGAACTTTTTTCTTCTCTAATCCATTCTTCAGAATATGTAGATAAGCGTATTCGTGCAATCAAGTTTTATAACTTTCGTTTGTTCCCTTCCCCCGATAAAGACGATAAACCTTACGGGGTAGATTTCACAAAACAAGGAGAACCTTGTTCCCTTTTTTTAGTGGGAGGAAATGGCACAGGAAAGAGTTCAGTGTACTCGGCATTGGAAATACATTATACGAAAGTTTGTTCACATGCCAAAGAAATGGGATGTGATATTCCAGAGTACTTGACATTCGGAATGGAAAATATAGAAGGAGTAACAAAAGATGATGTTTCCCTTGGAGTCATCAGGCAAGACCTCAAAGGCGAAGATTATGTATATAATGAACTAAAACAAAAATTCGGTGATTTTCAACAGATATGTGCTTCCAGTAATTTCTGTTCAGATTATGATACCGAGCAAATTAAAAAGAATGGCAAACTCCTATATTCATACATCTTACAACAATTAGGATACAAACAATTTGAAGACATTTTAAAATGTATCTCAAAAATAAGTGAGAATTTGGAAGAGATGGTCAAAAGCCTCCAACAAAATCCAGAAAAGATTAGTTCTGCCGAGTTCAACATTGTTATTTTGAATTTTCTACGTTCCATAAATGATGGTGATGATGATATAAAGGAGTGTGATTTGTATATAAACCCTGAAGAAATAAAGAAACAGATAGAAGGAGTCTCGCCTCATTTACATGATTCAAAGTTGTTTGATGAACAATGGAAAATCACAAGAAAAGCAAGAAATGCGTCAGTGCATACTTCGAAACCTGGAATAATTGTTCAAACGCCCCCTTCAAGTAATGACGAGTATGGAAAACAGGTTGGGACATTATCCAGTTTGTATTATGAACTACGAAAGATCCTCTTGTTAAAAAAAGAGATGAGAAAAGATGAAAAATTTCGTGATGAAACAAATCTGCTTTTAACTTTAGTTGAAAGTATGATGAAGAGGAAGAGAGACTTAGAAGACACAGAGTATAGACAAATAATTGATGCAAACAATGCCAATGACATGTTTGAAAAAATCAATATTCTTGAAAAGATAAAGACACTCATTGTTGAAACCCAACACCAAATAGTTTTGGAGTTCCAACAAACTTTTCAAAATGAAATAAGTGATGTCTTAGAAAGTTTTTCAGAATATGGAGAAACTTATAAAGTTGTTGTTTCTTCAAACTCATTTAACTTAGACATCATTGTACCAACAGAAAAGGGAATATTCCATGCTACGCCTTTTCATTATTTCAATTCTTTCCGTTTCAAACTATTTTGCATAACCTTGAAAATATGCTTATCTCTTTATTGGATGAAACGAAACAAAACGATAGTACCATTCGTTATTGATGATGTCTTCAATGCCAATGATTTCAATAATGGTTTGAAGTTGGTGCATTTTGTCTATAATATATACAAATGGTATGACGTGAAGTTACAGAGAGCTGGTAATTGTAAAATACCATTGCAACTGATCATGTTAACGCATGATGATTTAATGTTGTCAGCATTCAAAAAAGGCTTTATCTATATGAGCGAAACTGACTTAATCGAAAATCGTTATTGTAAAAAGAGTCTTGACAACTTGAGATGTGGTAGAATTTTTCCATATCGGACAATCGGACATGAATGTAAGGACAGAGAAATTGATAAGGACTTTAAAAACTTATATATTGACAATGAAGAATTTTGTTAAATGGTTTATACCTGTTCTGTTTCTTATAGGCATTCTCATCGTAATCGGCACAACATACAACAAACTATTGGATGCAGTTAATTACAAACCCTATACTTTGGACTCGAGTTTTGTTTCAAAAGAGTATGTTGTAAACGACATCCACAATGCAAGAGTAAAGAAACTGACAGACGAATTAAATACTTATGCATATCGTGTTGATTCCATCAATAGCATCGTTAAGAAACTGGATAGTCAATATGTATCTACAATTGACATGATGATTGACAAACTCAACACGTGGATAGGATTATGGATGGGCATATTGACACTGATATTAGGATTGGTCTCTATATGGCAATATTTTAAAATCAATAAATACGAGGAACGAATAACCAAACTTGAAACTATGTATAATCGCTCTTTAAAAGAACTTAGGGAGAAGGAAACCAAGTTGGAAACGAAGTATTCTCAGAATAAGGAGAAAATGCATAATGATTTAAATAAATACATAGGACAGATGTCTGAGGACTTACTAAAACGTTCAAAAGAACATCGGTACTCTACTTTAGAAAACAGAATTACGTCATTACTACTTTGTCTAAGTTCTATACCAGACCCTCAATTGTTGTATTCGAATTCTGATCGCAAAAGCCAACTTGCTTTTTATATGCGATTGATGTCAAGGCATTTTGCAAAGTATATTAGTCTTATTAAAAAAGAATTTCATAAAAATGAAATGCCTGAGGATATTGCAATGCATTTGCCAATGATGTTACTAAACCTCAGGTTAGCACTTATTAGAATACATGGTATATCCACGGATTTTGAGCTGCATGTTTTTTTCTTCAATTTAACAAGGAAAATTAAAAATGCCGAAGACGCTGTTCGAGATAAAGCGATGATAAATGATGAGATTATAAAAAATATTGAAGATATTTATGGGGACTTTAATAAGCTCATAAACATGATAGAAAATAAATCCGAATAAATATATCAAATCAAACATCAGATAATAATAAACGAATAGCGAAGAATACGCTTTTTCTTTACTTCCGAATGCTCTTTATGATGGTGGTGTCGTTATATATGCGCCGTATTATATTGAATGAGTTGGGAGTGGAGGAGTGGAGGACTTTGGTGTATATAATATTGTAGGTGGTGTGGTGGCAATGTTCACAGTCACCAAATATAGTTAAATTTTAAAATATATTTGACATGATTTCATTAAATGAGGCTTTATTGAACACATCGTTTGAAAAAGAATTGTGTATAGCGGCTTTTGATAATCTAAAGGTTGTGAATAAGTTGCGTTTCAACAATTTCGCCTATTCCATTCGAGAATTATCAAGGCATATTCTATATCGCTTAGCTCCGGATAAAGATATAAAGCTTTGTACTTGGTATAAACCTAGTAAAAATAAATATGGTGACTTCGTTATTTCACGAGCTGACAGAATCAATTACGCCATCCATGGAGGTTTTGACAATAATGTTTTGGCTGCAATGGGATTAAAAAGCAGTATAGAACAAGCTCGGAAAACAATGTTGGATTCAATAGATGATTTGAATAAATATACACATGTAAACGAAAATACATTTGATGTCCCAGAATCAGAAGTAGAGACTTTGGTAGATAAGGTCATAGGCTCATTTAATGGGTTCGTGGATGTTATGACAAATATTCGCAGAAAAGTAATATCCCATTTGGAAAACGAAATTAATCATGAGATTCTTATAGCGACTTTGTATGAAACATACAGTGAGATAGATATACTGTCCACACATTCTTCTATAGAAAATTATTATATAGATAGCATACTTGTCGATGATATAACGTCACAGGATGTTTCTTTCACAATTAATGGTACAGTTGATGTTAGATTGCAATACGGTTCAGATGGAGATCAAAGGAGAGACGACGGGTATGTTACTAATATGAGCTTTCCTTTTAGGGCTGATGTTTCTGCTGAAATCAAAACATCCCTAAAGAAATTTCATTTGGATGGCGACATTCATTTTGAAGTTGATACTGATGAGTATTATGAATAGATTAGAATTAGATATGTTTCAAATACAATATTACAACAACTCCTCAATATCTACAATGCAACCCACAGTACGTTTCAACGACATCAGCATCCTACGAGTATCAGCAATGCTAATGGTCGTGTTTTTTCATTGCCTTTGTCCCTATTCTATATGGGATGGAACAGATTTTTATATAGGTTTCCATGTTCCAATTTGGAACGTAGTGGATGGAATGCTGGCACAGATTCACTTGCCAATCTTCTTCCTGATAAGTGGATATCTATATGGATATAAGCGAAATCTGGGGGGGGTATAGCGACAATGTGAAATTTGTGAAGGATAAGACACTGAGAGTATTAGTTCCTTATACCATCGTAGGATTGTTCCTTTGCTTATTACAAGATAGAGATATTTCACAAATGCTGAACGGCATCAGTCATCTGTGGTTCTTGATGACCATATTTGAATGTTATGTCTTAGGCAAACTGTTCGATTTTATATTGTGGACGCAAAAACAAAAGGTAATGATAGTGATGGCGGAACTGGTACTATTTATCGTTTTGATACCTTATAGAATTCCTGTGATGCAATTTCTTTGCCTATCCAACATCATCAAATACTTCCCCTTTTACATGTTAGGTATGTTGGCAAGCAAAATGTATTTTGGGAAGTATACGAAGTATAAGGCTAAAATACTAGTAACGATAATAATACTATTACTGTTTTTTGCGCTGCAACAAGTTTATATCAAGAAAACTCCGATAACTATGTTGTTAGGAGTCTCCATCGTATCCTTCATATTCATCTATGCTAGATGTCTGAATATACCTAGGCTTCCATCATGGGTGATAAGTTTGGACAAGTGTAGTATGGGCATCTATATAGTGCATCATATAGTGATACAAGAGATAAATCCTTGCTTCCCTTTTCATGAATTGGCAGTTAATCATTATTATGCATATCCAATCTTGCAATTCTTTATTGTCACTGGAGTAAGTTGGCTTTTTGTGGCAGTTTGTCAAAATTTTAAATATTCAAAGTATATATTAGGATAAAATTACATGAATGAATCAAATAACAAGCGAATAGCGAAGAATACGCTACTTCTTTATGTCCGAATGCTTTTCATGATGGTCATCGGCTTATATACAAGCCGTGTCATTTTGGACAAGCTGGGAGAAGTAGATTTTGGTATATATAATGTAGTCGGTGGTTTTGTTACCATGTTTTCCATTATTAGTGGTGCCATGACTTCTGCAACTCAGAGGTTTTTATCTTTTGAGATAGGTAAAGGTAAAGAGGGGAATGTTAAGGGGATATTCAGTACAATGATTTACATACATCTCTTTTTGGCATTACTAGTCCTTGTAGTTGGTGAGATAGTAGGTGTGTGGTTTCTTAATGCGCACATGAATTTTCCTGCTGATAGATATGGGGCTGCTAACTGGGTTTTTCAGCTTTCACTGCTGGTCTTTATTGTGGATGTCATCAACGTACCATATAATGGAGCATTGATAGCTTATGAAAAAATGTCTGCATTTGCCTATTTCAGTATCTTTGATGCTGTGTTCAAATTGGCAATCTGTTACGTCATTACTTTAACACCTTTTGATAAACTGGTGGTTTATGCAGCATTGATGGCATTTATTCAAATCCTCTTACTGTTGATGTATTTTGTTTATTGTAGGCTAAAATTTTCAGAGTGCAGGTTTACAGGAAAATATAATAAGGAGTACGGAAAGAATGTTGGTTCTTTTGTCGGTTGGAACTTAATAGGATCACTTGCAGGTATAGCTAAAGAACAAGGAGTTAATGTTGTGCTGAATATGTTTTTCGGTCCTGCTGTTAATGCTGCACGTGGTATTGCTTATCAGGTGTTGAGTAAACTGAATGGATTTGTTTCTAATTTCCAAATAGCTCTTAATCCTCAGATTATTAAAAACTATGCTTCAGGGGAAAAAGAGAATATGTTTAAATTGGTCTTTAGAGGAGCAAAGTTATCCTATCTGTTGTTGCTAACGCTTTCGCTGCCAGTTGTAGTAGAAGCTCCTTTGATATTAAGTGTTTGGTTAAAAGAAGTACCTGACTATACAGTGATATTTTTGCAGATTGTGATTTTTACTGCATTGTTGAATACTTTGTCAAATCCATTAATAATTTCAATGCATGCTTCTGGTAAAGTTAGAGATTATCAAATTGTAGTAGGAGGCTTATCGTTGTTAACATTACCTATCGTATATATTGTTTTAAAGATAGGGGCAGAGCCTTATTGGGCAATGATAGTTGCTTTTATAGTAGAGTTTGCTTGCCATTTTGCTAGATTATATATGTTGGTAAGAAGTATACAGTTTCCTATGGTAAAATTTTTGAAGGATGTAACTTTGCGTGTTTGTTTCATAACGGCTTTATCAGTTTTACTGCCATTAATGGCATATAATATGATAGACATTGTTTTACTCCGTTTCTTGTCTGTATGTATTCTTTCTGTCATTTCAACTCTTGGATTAGGATACTATCTAGGTTTTAATAAGGCAGATAAGATGACAATCCGGACAAAGGTTGTGAATATTGTAAAAAATAAAATATTAAAGCGATGAATAAAAATATATCTTGTGTCCATGATTGCTATGGTTGCGGTGTATGTGCTACCGCTTGTGGGCGCAAAATAATAGAAATTAATCTGAATGATGATGGGTTTTATGAACCACATATTACAGATGAGAGCAGATGTACAAATTGTGGCGTTTGTACGGAGGTTTGTGCTTATCTCCATGAAGAATTGGCTTTAAAAGAAACGAAGATTTATCCATATGCAGCATGGAGCAAGGATTTTTTAGTTCGAAGAAAATGTTCTTCAGGTGGTGCTGGTTTTGAAATAGGTAAATATCTCTTAGACCAAGGCTATAAGGTATGTGGCGTAAGATATAATGCCGACAAAAATAGAGCAGAGCATTATATTGCTACGACGATAGAAGAATTGGTACCAAGTGCAGGTAGTAAATATATTCAAAGTTATACTGTTGATGGATTTAAGGCTATCAATCGGAAGGAAAAATACCTTGTAACAGGTACACCTTGTCAAATAGATTCTTTTCGCCGATATATTCAAAAATTTCATTGTGAGGATAATTTTGTATTACTTGATTTTTTCTGTCATGGTGTTCCTTCGATGCTTGCATGGAAGAAATATATTGATTGGGCAGAAAAACAGGTCGGCAAAATTACGTATGCTTCTTGGCGTAATAAGTGGACAGGTTGGCATGATTCCTGGGCAATAGGAATTGATGGAGAGAAGTATGGCGAGAAAATAGATTGGCATGATAGTTACAGTATGTTAATAAGGGGAAAAAAAAGTTTCCTAGAAAGTCGTCGCTCTCAAGGCGATATGTTCTATCAGTTGTTTTTGGGTGATTATTGCTTAGGTAAGCAATGTTACGAACATTGCAAATATAAATATAAGCAATCTTCAGCTGATATCCGTATAGGTGACTTATGGGGAGAAACTTATAGTTCTGATGAAAATGGTATAAGTTGTGCTATTACTTTTACGGAAAAAGGCAATGAAATATTGAAGGAGTGTAATTGCGAATTAATAGCGCATTCTTTTGAGGTTGTGGCAGAAGGTCAGATGAACGAAAATCCACAAAGAGCATTTATTTCATCTTTCATCATGAAACTTTTAAAGAAAAACAACATTAAAATAGAAGAAGTTATTAACTGTATAAATAAGTATAATACAATAAAAAGAAGATTTTCATATTTGTATCATCCATTATCATTGTTCGTAAATATTTCAAAAAGAATAAAATAATGAAAAAAGTAGGTATATTGACAACATATAGACAACCTAATTGGGGGTCTGTTTTGCAAGCTTATGCTTTGCAAAAAAGCATCGATAGACTAGGTTATAAGACTCAAGTAATAGATTACATATATCCTAATGAGTTTCATTATAGTCATGGCTGTCCGAAATATAGAAAGCCTTTGGTAAGAACATGCAAAGATTTCATAAAATTTTTATTGAGAAAGCTTGGACTATATAAAGGACGTAAGGGTAAGATGGAATTGCTGAATGATTTTATATTGAAAAATATGAATTGTTCAAAGGAAATACCAAGTAAGGAGGATTTGAAGGAAAACCTTCCTCATTATGATATATATGTATCTGGTAGTGATCAAATCTGGAATCCAAATACCATGTATGGTGATATGAGTTATATGTTTGATTTTGTTTCCTCACAAGCTGTCAAAATAGCATATTCTTCTTCATTTTCCTGTGATTCTATTCCTGATGAATATCAAGCATTCTACAAAAAATACTTGTCTCAATTTTCAGCAATATCTGTAAGAGAAAGAAATGGTATAGGCCTTGCAAAGAAATATTCTGGGCTAAATGATGTGCAGCTTGTTTTAGATCCAACATTTTTAATTGATAAAGAAGAATGGAGAAAGATAGCAGCGAATTCTTCATGTTTAAAACTTCCTAAGAAGTATATTTTGTTTTATATGTTAGCTTATACATATAGCCCTGTTGAGAAAATGTTAGAACTGTTAACGTTTGTGCAGAAAAAATATGCTTGTCCTATAGTTTCTTTAAATAGAAAACCTGATGGATTCAATGGTGAGTTTATTGATATAACAAGTTCAAATGAAATCGGAATTCCTGAATTTTTATATCTTTTTGACAATGCTGATATAGTTGTTACCTCCTCTTTTCATGGAACAGCATTTTCTTTAAATTTTGGCAAACCTTTCATTGCGTTAGAAAATGGAAAATCAAAAGCAGATGATCGCTTGTCAACTATAATAAAAACACTTCAGGTTGAGAAGAATTTAATTGATACAAACACTTTTATTGGTCCAGAATTGTCTCCTTATTTTGATGTGGATTTGGAGCAGAAGAAACTAATGGAAGAACGACAGAAATCTTTGGAATATTTGAAAAAAGCTTTGGAAAATGATACGAATATTAAGAAAAATCTTACGAAGGTTAATTGATATAGTCTATCTTATAATAACGAATACATTTATTCGTTTTAGCCTTCTACTTAGAAATGCATCAGAAAAGAATTGTAAAACATATTACTTTTCTCTATGTGCTATCTTTAAAAATGAAGCACCTTATTTCAAGGAATGGATAGAATATCATCGAATGTTAGGTGTTGATCATATTTATCTATATAATAATTTCTCTACAGATAATTATATGGATATTTTAACTCCTTATATTGAAGAAGGATATGTAACATTAACGGACTGGCCTTATGAGATGTCTCAAATACCCGCTTATGAACATTGTTATGAGCACTATAGAAATGAAACTTTCTGGTTGATGTTCTTAGATTTGGATGAGTTTATTTGTCCTATATACAAAACGAATATCAAGGAATGGATAAAGCCTTTTGAGAAATATCCATCAGTGTTAATGTATTGGTTAATGTTTGGTACAAATGGTATTGTAAAAGCTGATCCAAATAAATTGGTTATAGAGCAATATACTAACTCATGGGCAAGTGTACGCAATGAGTCCAAGCAAGTATTAAATACATCTTTTACTCCAGTAAAAATGTATCATCATCATATTTGGTGTTGGGTAAAAGTTTTGGGAATAAAGTTTAAAGTCCCTAGCATAAACGAAAATAAAAGATTTATTTGTCATCATGGCAAGGAAATATGTCCCAAAAATGGTACTATTCAGATAAATCATTATTGGAGTAAATCCTTGGGTGAATATGTCAAAAAAATAAATAAAGGTGATATGTTCTCAAAGAAGAATGATGAAATACGTAAGGATTTATCTTTCTTTTATTGGCATGAACATCAAAATATATCAGAGAACAAGGTGATATTTCGCTTTATTGCAGATTTGAAAATGAGGCTTTATGATATTAAAATATTCTTTAATTAAAGATAGGCATTTATGGATTATCCTTATATCATTTTATACATTATATTATTATTTTTAGTCTATAAATACATAAGAACAAAAAAGCAAGAATATGCTAATATAAGTCTATTAATTGCTTTTGTTTTTATTGCATTTCGTGCTCCTGTTGTTGGGGCAGACACATGGGATTATATTCGATTCTTGACAGGTGAAAGAAACTTTTATAATGCTGATGAAAGAGAAATGGAAATACTTTCAAGAGGTTATCGTGAAATAATTTGTTCGATAACTTCCTCTCGAACATTGGTAATGTTGATAAATAGTATTATTACATTATCACCCTTATATTTCTTATTTAAGAAATATTCCCATAACATACCTCTTTCTGTTGTAACCTTTTTTTTATTCGAAATATATATCGTATATTTTGTAGCATTACGACAAATGATTGGTAATGCTGTTTTGTTGTTTGGCTTTATGTATTATTTAGATGAGCAACATAAAAGAAGGTGGAAATGGCTAGTTTTGCTTGGATGCTCTTATATTGGTTTCCTTTTTCATACATCTATCGTTATATATGGTTTTATATTCGTAGTTTCAATATTTTTGCCGATTTATAATAGAAAAACTTATCTTCTGGCAATTGTATTTTCTATGTTAATTGGTATTGTATTAAAATCGTTCTCAGTTACTGATTTCTTTGCAATGTATTTAAATATGGGAATTGGGGCTACTGATCGTATCGATAATTACCTGGAAAGCTATCAAGAAGGTGACTCGGAGTTAATTATGTTAGCAACACGATTATCAATAATAGGATTGTTCTGTTTCTCATATTTAAATGAGAAATATTTAAAGCATCCTTTTTCTCGGATATTGTTGATTGCCATAATTATATATAATCTGTTTTATTCTGTTCCAATGATTCATAGATTGGTTATGCCTTTGGCCCTCTTTGCATGTATATTAATAACACAATCAAATATAACTGTTGCTGATTCCGTAAAACGAAGAAGAACATATATTTGTTTATTAATTCTTTTATTGCTATATTTTTTCCGTTCACAGTTCATCCAGTGTGCAGAATGGGATCCGTATAATTCTGGTCGTTTACATCCGTATTACTGGTTCTTCGAGGACTATAGTAATCATCCGTCAATTAAATATTTTAACTAATGAAAGTTTTATGGTTTGAAATCACTACACCTTCCCATTTTAAAGATGATGGTGCGGTGTTAGCTGGTTGGCAAGATTCTTTAGAAGCCATCGTTGCTGAACGTAATGATATTGATTTGTATATAGCTTTCGAAGCAAATGCTGAAGATCAGCCAAAGGTTCAAGGAAATGTGCATTATATACCACTTCCAACTAGTTATTCCTGGATTCAGCGTAAGAAAGCTGGCTTTTCGCAGATGGAGTCTGCAAAGCATATTTTGCCCAAGGCTATAGAAGTTATACATCAAATTAAACCTGATATTATTCAAGTTTTTGGTAATGAATGGCCGTTTGGTCTAGTTGCAAAAGAGACAGATATTCCTGTTGTAATTCATATACAAGGTGCGATAATCCCTTATACAAATGCTCAGTATCCTCCTATGTATAATAATTACACAATGTTTTTGCAATCTGGTTTTAATCCTAAAATATGTTGGAAACTTTTAAGGCAATATTGTTATAATAACTCTCGTTTGTCTATGGAAAGACAAATTTGGAATAGTGTAGAGTATTATATGGGGCGTACACAGTGGGATAAGGCATTAAGTAATACGCTTCATCCAGGTTCTAAGTATTATCATGTAGAGGAAGCTATTAGACCTATATTTTTGGAAGACAAATATCATTGGCGAGGATTTAAAGGTGGAAAAGTCAAATTGCTTTCTACAGGTATTTCGTTTTGGAAAGGTGCTGACGTAATGTTAAAAACAGCACATGTTTTGAAAAATATGGGTGTAGATTTTGAATGGTTGGTAGCAGGAAAAATGGATCCTTTCTTTTTGGAGGTGATAGAGAAACATGAAAAGTTAAAATTCAAAGATAATAATATTCGAATCTTGGGTTTTACCCAACCCAACGAACTTGTGAATCTGCTTTGCGAAAGTACTTTGTATGTTCATACTGCATATATTGATAATAGTCCAAATTCTATCTGTGAAGCTCAATTGTTGGGTGTTCCTGTTATTGCAACCTATGTTGGAGGAATTCCAAGTTTAGTAGAGCATAATAAAGATGGGGTTCTGGTTCCAGCTAATGATCCTTGGCAAACTGCTGATAGTATTGTGAGACTTGTAAATGACAAAGAACGTCTAGCCTGCTATGGTTTAGAGGCAAGGAACAAAGCTTTAAAGAGACATTTTTCTGATAATATATATGCTCAGTTAATTAATTGTTATAGGTCTATTTTAAATAAAAAGTAATGTTGCATATAATTTTAAAATTCTTTTCTTACCATAGAAGACAATGGTTTAAAAGAAAAAAGAATATTCTTTATTCCGCATTAATTCGTCCGGAATTTAAAAAGATAGGAACGAATAATATATTTGAGGGATTTGGAGATTTGGTAGGGGCGAAATATATTTCTATAGGATCTCATTGTACGTTTCAGAACTACTTCTATTTGACGGCGTGGGATAAATATGGAAATGATATTTTCCATCCTGAGATAACTATAGGAAATAATGTTTCTTTAGGGGCTTTTAATCATATAACATGTGTTAATAAAATTATAATAGGGAATGGAGTTCTAACAGGAAAGTGGGTTACCATTACGGATAATTCTCATGGTGATACTTCTTTGTCATCTTTGAAGCAACAACCAAGTAAGCGACCTGTTGTATCAAAAGGGATGGTTGTGTTAGGTGATAATGTGTGGATTGGTGACAAGGTTACTGTTTTACCTGGGGTCACTATAGGAGAGGGAGCGGTTGTTGCGGCAAATAGTGTTGTAACTAAAGATGTTCCTTCCTTTTCTGTTGTAGCTGGTAGTCCTGCAAAAATTATAAAGCGATATGAATAATCAACTACAAATATCTAAGGAGTTTTCTGAGTTTATTGGCTGTTCTAGAATTTTACTTTGTATTTTGGTTGTGTATGTTCATGCTAGAATGTTAAGTGATTATCCTGTTGCAGTTGATGATTGGGTTACTTGCTATATAAAAGCTATCTCGTTTGGTCTTGCTGCTACGGCCGTACCTCTGTTTATGATGTTTTCTGGTTATCTTTTAGGATTCAAGTTTCTACGAGAGGGCTTGTCTTTCTGTAGTTATAAGATGAATTTAAAGAAAAAAACAAAGAGTTTATTTGTTCCTTATTTAGCATGGAATATCTTATGTTTTCTACTTATATTAGTTAGACATCATTTAAATTCAGAAGTATATATTCCTACAATATGGGAAGTATTTTATGGTATTTCGGAAAACAATAGTAGTTTAATAACTCCTGCAGATGGACCATTATGGTTTGTTCGAGACTTGATAATTTTTAATTTATTCAGCCCTGTTTTTTATGTAGTCATGCATTTCATGAAACAGAAAGGGTTATTGGTCTTGTCTATCATATATATGCTATCGCCCCTTTTAAAGGGAATTCCATTTCTTGGAGTGATGATTCCATTTATGTTAGGATGGTCTCTTGCCTATCATGATACTTTGTTTTTGAAAGTAAAGAAGCCATTTTTGTTGTATGCAGTTTTGATATTAGTATTTGTAATCTCTTCATCTCCAATTTTTGGTGATGATTGGTTCAGCTATTCTAGCCATTTACTTAATCCATTGTTCGGTATGTTGTTCGCATGCTCATTGTATCAATTTATTGGTAGAATGCATGATTCACAAAAGCAAAAGATTGATAGTTTAGCTATGTACTCTTTTTTTATTTTTGCGTCTCATGGTGTGTATGCCAGATTACTGACGAAAACGATTTCATTCGTTTTGTTTAAATTTAATTTAGATTATAATATTTCACTTTTCATATCTTATACGATAACACCTTTTATTATTGTCGTTTTGAGTATAATTATGTGCAAAATGCTTAATAAATATTCTCATCCAATTTATATGGTGTTATCTGGAGGTAGATAATTAAAAATATGATAAAATTATGAAAAATAAAGCTCGTGTTATTGCATGGTATTTGCCACAATTTCATCCAATTAAGGAAAATGATGAAACCTGGGGAAAAGGTTTCACAGAGTGGACTAATGTTGCTCAGGCTCGTCCTCTTTTCAAAGGACATTATCAGCCTAGAATTCCTGCCGATTTAGGTTTTTATGATTTACGAATGCCTGAAATTCGTGAGGAGCAAGCTAAAATGGCGCAGGATGCTGGTATCGAAGGATTTATGTATTGGCATTATTGGTTTGGTGATGGCAAAATGTTGCTTGAGAAGCCCTTGGAATGGGTTCTTGAATCAGGAAAGCCAAATTTTCCTTTCTGTTTCGGTTGGGCTAATCATAGCTGGTCAACTAAGACTTGGAAGAAAGGAGGGGTGACTCAAGCTCCCAAGATGATAGCAGAGATGAAATATCTTGGGGAGAAAGATAATCGTCTTCATTTTGATTATTGTTTGAAATTCTTCAAAGATCCACGTTATATTAGGGTTGATAATAAGCCTCTTTTTGTTATTTATTCACCTTATACATTTGTAGGAATAGAGGAACTTATCGAACAATGGAATAGATGGGCGAAGGAGGAAGGACTTGATGGAATCTATTTTGTTGGAAATTCTTTGGAGCGAAAAATATCTATTGATGGCTTGTTAAAAATGGGGTTTGATGCTGTAAGCAATAATATGCGTTTCTTTGCAGAGGCAAAATCCAAGGTAGTCAAGTCTGAGTTTGCTCAAAAAGTTAGAAGAAAATTGTCTGAGAAGTTTGGACTTCCGACTATGGTTTTTGACTATTGGAAAGTTGTAAAGAACATGGAGTGTGATGATAATAAACGTGAAAATTGCTTCCCTGTGATTACACCTGGCTATGATCGAACTGCTAGAGCGGGTAAGGCTGCTAAAATTTATAAAAATGCTACTCCCGAAAAATTTAAACAGCATGTACATGATATGTTGGAGGCTGTGAAAGATAAGAGTAGTGAGCATAAGATAATCTTTTTGGATTCTTGGAACGAATGGGGTGAAGGTAATTATATGGAACCAGATTTAAAATATGGTCACGCTTTTCTTGAGGCTTTGAAATCTGAAATAGTTGAGCCTTAATAGGGTGATTTTTTTATTTGATTATAAATTATGATGCTTTCTTTAGTACAAACATCACAAAATAGACGTCAAGAGCTTATTAGATTTATCAATTCTTTGAATAATCAAATAGGTATCGACTTCTCTCAAATACAACTGATATTTATTGATCAAGGTGATAATTTGGATTTATTTGGTAAATTAAATCCTCAAATCAAATTTGATTATATAAAGCATCATTTGTGTTCATTATCTCATGCAAGAAACATTGGATTGTGTCATGTTTCTGGAGAATATATAGGTTTTCCAGATGATGATTGTTGGTATGAGAAAAATACTCTTAAAAATATTATTGATTTTTTTTCGGAAGGATATCAAGGAGTTGTTGCAAAGGGGACTGATGAAAACGGTATTTTAACAAATGACTTCCCTTCTGAAAAGAAACTAATAACAATGTATAATCATTGTGGAGCAATCTCTTATACTATATTTTTAAAGTTTATACCTTCATTGAGATTTGATGAGAAAATAGGTGTTGGCTCACCTTTTGGTTTATCATCTGGTGAGGAAACTGATTATTTATTGCAATCTTTGTACCAATTAGGTACAAAGATGTTGTATGATCCTACAATTATAGTTCATCATCCATCAAATGGAATCGGTTTATTTAAAGATTCGATTCATAAGCAATATGAATATGCCAGAGGCTGGGGTTATTTATTGTATAAGCATAAATATCCATTTTCTATTATTTTAAAAAGTATCCTTCGTCCTTGTGGAGGAATAATTGTATTTGCATTAAATTTTAAGTTTAACAGAGTTAAACGTTCTTTTTCCCTTTTAAAAGGACGAATAGAAGGATTTTTAATTGCTATGAAAAAAGGCAAAAGTTGGTGTGATAATCCCAATTTATAATGTTTGTATAAGTATCCGGGGATAATGAGATAGTATTCGAAGCAACGCTTAATGTACTTGTTGTTAAATACGAAAAATGCTTATATGTTTTACGGTATTATAATATATTTATAAAATGAATATTCTTTTTTTCTACAGGGTTTATCCCAACTATGGCGGTGTAGAGGTGGTAACATCTGTGCTTGCCAAGCGTTTTGTTGCAGATGGACATCATGTGACGATAGCCTCTTTGGAGCAACCACATCCAGAACTTAAAGACCAAAACATTGAAGGGGTTGAATTGGTGGCCCTACATCATCCTGTTTTGGCAAAAGATAATGTAGCCCGGTTACATCAGGTTATCGTTGACAAGAAGATAGATATCATCGTGAATCAATGGGGACTACCTTACAAAACGACTATACTTTGCAATAAAGCAATTAAAGGTACGAACTGTAAACTGGTTTCTGTATTACATGGTGCTCCTAATATTTCGAAAGTAATTATCAAGGCTCAGGATAAAGTTAAGAATGTTACAAATCCGATAAGTAAATTGGTGTATTCTTCAATCTTAAAGGCGAAGGAAGAGGTAATAAAGTGGAGTATTCGATATGCTTGTAAGCATAACGAAAAATACATCATGCTATCTAATGCCTTTATCGAGCCTCTGATTAAATATGCTAGAATCAAAGATTCTGCTAACATTACAGCGATTGGTAATCCTGTAACAATTCCTGTTGACTTGTCTGGTTTCGATTTGAAGAACAAGAAAAAGCAGATTCTTTATGTTGGTAGAATGGATTTTGAGAACAAGAGAGTCAATCGCATTGTCGAAGCTTGGGAGGGCATCGCTGATAGACATAAGGATTGGGAACTTGTATTGGTTGGTGATGGGCCACATAAGAGTTTGTTGCAAGAATATGTTGCCCAGCACCATATTGATAGGGTTAAGTTTGAAGGCTTCCAGGTGGAAGCTCCTATCCGCTATTACAAAGATGCATCCATCTTTATGCTTACTTCCGATTTGGAAGGCTTTGGACTAGTTATCATAGAAAGTATGAGTTTCGGTTGTGTGCCTATTGTCTATGGTAGCTACGAGGCCGTATATGACATTATAGAGCATGGGAAATCTGGTTTTATCACTCCAATGCCTTATAGTAAGAGTAAGACAATGGAGTATATGGAGCAATTGATAGAAAATGAAAACCTTAGAAATGATATGGCAAAGAATGCAATGACTCGTTCTAAGCTGTTCTCCATAGATTCAATTGCGAAGAAATGGTATGATTTGTTTGATGAGGTGCTCAAACATCATCACCAAAAATATAAATAATTGAAGACTACAATGCTTGAGTATTCAAATTGGTTGTTTGTTAGAAAACTGATTTGAATACTGACAGAGTAATCTTTGATTAAATAACAAAGAAGATTTAATAAGGATGACAAAATCTTAGATTTGTTAGATAAGAAATAGATAATTTTGAGGTTTTGTTTGAACATCCGTATTAATTAATCTGTATTAGCTAATGGTGGCTTTATAAAAAATGACTTATGGACAATACATATTTTATACTAAGCAATAGGTCTCTTTCTATAGAACGCTTCCAAATTTGTACATGGAAACTTATAGGGAAAGATGCGTTTGTAGAATTGGGAGTAGAAATCAAGAAAGAAAATCTGCCAAATGAATTTGATGTATTCCTTGCGGTTCCATTTGCTATGAATGTTGTTGGTAAGTATAGCTTGCATAACCAACTGGCAATAGCTGATAACTGTAAGCTGATATTCAATGATACCATGACGAATCAGCATCCGATTGACGGTGATTCACGGAAAGGGTCTGTCATCGAATTTGGCAGTCGGGCAAAACTTGCGATTGTTGCTGTTGATCCTATAATTTTGAACGAATATGGACTTGTGAAAGTTCATATTAAAACGCCATCTGAAAATGCTGCTTCTGTATATTTTAGGGTGTTAGTAGAATTGAATGTTAATAACTTGGCAATTGTCCATACTGGAATCAATAAGAAATCATTTATATATGATTTCAAGGTGAATGAAACTCGAAATCTTCCCGAAGATGTTTATAAATACAAAGAAGATCATGGATTGAGCATTTGTGGAATTGCTTCTGTATTCTTGTTCCACTGTGTACCAGATGATTATGATATAAGCTATATAGATTCTGGAAAATTAAGAAACGTAAGAAGACTGGAGACGGACAGTTTCAATAAGTATCTTAAAGACATTGAGACGATAGATAAAGACAAGTACATGATTGTTTTCTTGAAGTTGAAAGGAAATGAAAACTATTCGTTTTTCACAACTTTCGTAAAAGAACATATTGGAAACAAGCAAATCATTTTTGCGATTTTGGCTAATATCTTTTGCAGCTTATTGTTTGCATACGAAACGTGGAAAAATTGGGTTGTAGTCAAGTTACTTGTTAATTTTGCTTCGTTATATCCCATGTGGGCATGTTTAATAGTCGTTTTGATAGTTATTGCAATTTGTCTTGTTGTCAAAAAGAGATCTGAGTCATGAGAAGTAATATCGTTTCGTTCTTGATACAGTCATCCATGAATCATGAAGACCGTATCTCAATCTTTCATCAAATTAAAGGATTTTTGTCTGGTTTGGAATGCAATTATCCGTTTTTTGAGGAGTGGCTGGATAAAGTCTTTCGTGAAGTGAGTAATGGCAGACGATGCATTATAGTATTAATGGACAAGACTGTAGATGTTATTGCAGGGCTTGCCATACTAAAGGATACTATGCAAGAAAAGAAAATTTGTACATTGCGTATAGCCAAGGAATATCGCAACCAAGGGTGTGGTAGTTATCTTATCGAACAGGCAATTGAGATACTAAAGGAAACAAAGCCTTTGATTACTGTTTCGGAAGAGCACGTGGATGACTTCAAGCCTTTGTTTCATAAATATGGCTTCAAAATAGAAGATAAGGTTAAGTCGGTATATAATGAAAACAAATATGAATATTATTTCAACAAGCCTTATCAGAAGAAATATGTACTGATGTCTATTAAGCCTCAATATGCCAATGCCATCATGCATGGCAGTAAGAAGGTGGAATTCAGAAAACAAATCTTTGATGTAAATGTTGAAAGAGTCTATGTATATGCTTCTCATCCTGTGAAGAAACTCATCGGCTATTTTGATGTTGACCATGTAATTTGTGAGAATCCAGATAAGCTATGGGGTGATTATAATAAGGTGGGATGTATCTCTAAAAAAGACTTTGTGTCTTATTTTAATAATTGCTCCTATGGCTATGCTATCACAGTGAAAGAGGTTCATCGTTTTGCGAAGGATTATCTGATAGCAGAGATATTTGGTGAAAATTTCCAAGTACCGCAATCGTATAGGTATATTAATAGTATAAAGACGATAAGAAAATTGCTTGAACTACGAAATGTCTGTGTGTATTTAAATAATAATTACGATGGAAGAAAGTGAAATAAATTTAGTAGAATCATTTGAAGTTTCATTACTAAATGATAACAGCAAGGATCTATTAGCAACTGTAGGCGATACAGGATTGGATGCCATAATCACGGGCGGTGCTTTAGATGGAGTCCCAATATTAGGTGTATTGAATGGAATATTCAAAGTAACAAAAAACTATCAGATGCGTTGCTTGTACAAGAAAATGGCTTTGTTTTTGTATGGACTTTCAGATTTCTCAGAGAGAGATAAAGAGAAATTCTTACATGAATATACTGTAGCTAATCAAGAAAAAGGATCTGAAGTGTTGTTGGCTGTCATTGACAAAATAGATAATGCCAATAAAATAAGCATCTTATGTAACTTGATGCGAGCTAAGATCAACGGAGAAATTTCTATAGACAATTTCGTACGTTTGTGTCAAGTGATAGAGCGACTTCCTTATGTTGATTTCAAAAATCTTGTAAAATATAAGGTCGATTACAGCGAATTGGGAACGGATGATGTTCTATCGTCAAGTGGCGTTATTTATAATAGCGTGATAGATGCTAATGGTGGTGATAAGTACAGACTAAATTATATGGGCAAATTATTGCTTAGGTATGGAATGAATGTTATTATAGATTTGGATGCACCTTCTTCGGTTTTGATGCCAAATACGTTAACTCCAGATGCTTTGGCATGGAAAGAAATATAGAATAGGCTTATGGTTTCAATATTAGTTTCTAAGATTATATCAACGGAATCCTTTTCCGTTAATCAGATATTTGAGAATCGGGGGAAGATATATACCTATCTCAACCCAGTGTCTTATTTGACTGCTCTCGACAATAAGGAGCTATTCTCGCAGCTGGATGGTATCTTTGCGGATGGTGGGTTGTTGGTGAATGCCATCAAGATGGTGTATGGCAAACAAGTGACTCGCCGAAGCTTCGACATGACTTCTATGGCTCCAGAGTTGTTTACTTACGTTGCCAAGCATGGAAAGACTATCTATATCGTGGCTTCGAAGCGGGAACAAGTAGAGAAGGCGGTAGAGATATTCCGTGAGCGGTATCCCAAGGTTACGTTTGCGGGGTATCGGAATGGGTACTTTGCTAATGAGGATGAGATGGAACAAGAGGCAAAGCATATTACGGAGTTAAATCCAGATTTCTTGATAGTTGGAATGGGAGCCTTGATGCAAGAGAAGTTCCTGCTAAAGGTGAAGAATGCCGGTTATCAGGGTGTCGGATTTACCTGTGGTGGATTTATTCATCAGACTTCCAAGAATGAGATAGATTACTATCCTGCATGGGTGGATAAAACGAATCTTCGCTTTGTTTATCGAATGTGGAAGGAACCGCATACCCGAAAGCGTTATGTGATGGCAGGCTTGCTGTTTCCTGCAAGATTTATCGCAGAAAAAATCTTCGGATAGTCTTGTACAGCCAGTGAATGGGGGTGAAGACTACCGATATGGGAAGTAATATAATAAATAGGAGCGTCGGTATAATATGACCGATGGCTCTTTGTAATTTCTCTTTCATGCGTGCAAAAATATAACAATGGTTTCACAACAACGAATATTTTTTATTTTTTTACAGTTTTGCATCGGTTCTGCAGTGGAAATCCCTGCTTCTATAAAGGAAGCAGACTGGAAAGTGCTGTACGCCATTGCCAAGAAGCAGGCTCTGACAGGAGTCCTGTTTCATGGCATCAAGCAGTTGCCTAAGGAACTGGCACCTAATGCAGGATTGCTGATGCAATGGATGGGAATGGCGCAGAAGATACGACAGCAGAATATACGGTTGTTTCTGGATTCTGTCAAAGTGTGTAAAAAGTTTAAGGATGTAGGATTTCGTAACTGCATCTTAAAAGGTCAAGGTAATGCTTTGCTTTATCCCGACCCTTATATGCGAACTTCAGGGGATATAGACATATACCTCGATGGTGGCAGGAATCGGGTGATACAATATATAAATAAGGTGTGTCCGAATCAGGTGATGCGTTATCACCATGTAGACTTCCCTGTGATAAAGACTGCAATTGAGGTACATTTCACGCCTTCGTATATGCTCTTCCCTGTTCATAACCGCAGGATGCAGAAATGGTTTAAGGAGGTGATGGATTTGCAATGCTCGAATGTAGTTACGTTACCAGATGGATATGGAAAAATCACAGTGCCAACGATGAGTTTCAATGTTATCTACATTCTCTCTCATCTGTATCGGCATGTGTTTTCTGAAGGAATAGGATTGCGACAATTACTTGATTATTACTATGTGCTGATGGTATGGGAGCATGATGACAAAGCGTTGATGTATGTACAAAACATGATAAGCTATTTGGGCATGAAAAAGTTTGCTGGTGGTATCATGTATGTGATGCACAAGGTTTTCGGCTTGCCAACTTCCAAACTCATTGTTGCAATGAATGAAAAAGAAGGCAAATTCCTATTAGCCGAAATCATGCAAGGTGGCAACTTCGGTCAGTATGACACTCGACTTGGAAGTAAGGAGAATGAAGGCAAACTTCATCGTTATCTTAGAATGAATTTGCGCAACTTACGCTTCGTGAAGCATTATCCTACCGAGGCATTGAGCGAACCTTTGTTCAGAACTTGGTTTGCCTTTTGGAAGAAGATACATGGAATAAGATAATAGATCTACGGGCGAACGGCTCCCTCTCCCATTTTTTGAGCTACTTTTCGGTGATGGAGCTTAGTAGCCCGTTTTTTACAGAAGTTTTAAATTGAATTGATATGGAGATGACAAAACAAAATGGTAAATTTGTCATGAATCATGAGAATTTACTTTACGGAATTGAGTATGTTATCAGTTTCATGAATGAAGTGAAAACTGTAACATCTAAACGGCTGAAATATTACAAATATCCTCAATTTATTTTTAGAGGTATCAGTAAATTCTATCCATATCAGTCAAAAACAGAAATATCTGCGACAGCTCAAATCATCGCTTTTAGAGACGAGTTTGAGGTACAAAGCCTTAGAAATTTGCAAGACTATTAAGAATATGATTTACAGTGCAGAATACAACAATCTACCAACTCTTGACGAGTTGGTAGATAATTTGAATTATGCTTTGGCACAGCAGCCTGTTTTGCATTTGAACCCTTTGGAACGCTTGGTGCAAAGGCGAGAGTGTTTTGTTGTCACCAGATTGATGAGTGGAAGGTATTCGTTGAAGCCAAATATAGGATTTAGCAAAGCATTATTTAGAGGAGAATCATATGTACATTCAACATGCAAGTCTGTATTTTCAAGGAACTGGAAAGGCAGATGCACTGTTGAGAACGTCAAGAGAAATGAATTTGAATTGCTGATGAATTCGCATCCAATATACCAGTTATTTAGAGACGGCATTCAACTAACGGACAGGTTCAGATTAAGAATGTATAATCCGTATGGAATTGCTATGTCATATGGCTTTCCTACACAATTGTTATCACTGACATCCGACATAAAAATTGCCTCATTCTTTGCAGTGACAGAATTTGATGAAACAGCACAAAAATATAAACCGATAGACAATTCTGATAACACAAAGACAGGAATACTCTACGTATTTAACTTAATGGCTCCATTTGGACTTATACCAGGGTTATCGACTGTTGGGCTGCAACCATTTGTAAGACCAGGATTGCAAAAAGAATTTGCAATCAATTTACCAAAGGATGTCGATTTCAAAGATCACCAATTCACAGTAGGATTTGTCTTTAAGCATGACAACGCCATATCGAAAAGGATATTTAATCAATTTCACCAAGGAGAAGCTTTAAGACCACACAATGACATCTTAGCACTCAGAGCTCAGCAAATTTTGGAAAGCAAAGAAGTTTCACAGGCTGCATTAGAAAGAAATCTGCGGCAAAATCCTAATGATAATCAGGGAAAAATAGAAAAGGAACTTGAAGATAATGATATAGCTGTGGTTAAAAAAGAACATTCAGCATTCACGATAGAAGAACTGTCTTATATATATAGCAATCCTACTGACTATTGGATGGATTTTTGTAAAAGCATAGAATTTGGCGGCAAAGATGCTGGTAAATTAAAAGACCTTCTTTTGAACGTGCCACAAAAAGAAGAGTACAAAAAATATTTTCAACCTCATTAATAACGCATAATGAAATATTTGATTTCAATCTTACTTGGTGTCATAATTACAGGATTAGCTGCATTGGCATTGATTCTATATGTTACACCATTATTATATAACCATCGTTCACTATTAGGAGTACATTGTGCTTTTGATACACACATGGGAACATTTGGAGATAGTGCAGGACTCATGAATGCCTGCTTCTCATTATTAGCTTTTGCTGCAGTAGTTGTGACATTCGTTATACAAAACAGAAAAGACAATAAAAATGAACAGCTTGCAAGAAAAAGCCAATTTGAGAATGTATTCTTCAATATGACTTCTACATTTGAAGAGATTGTTTCACACCTTGTGTATAAAGTACAGGAGAGAAGTGTAAATTCTATTCCTTTACAAAGTTCTCTATATCCATCAAATGAAACCGAATCCGTAGTTACCACACCCCAAAATGAGAAAGAAATCCATGGTAGAGAAATTTTCAGATACTTATACCTTTACAAGCCAGTAAATGATGACAATGGTCAAGTAGTTCAAGGCTTAAAAAGGTTGGTAGAGGTTAGTTCTGACATATCAATGGAAGATATTCGAAAAAATTTCTTTGACGGAACTTTGGATCATTATTTTCGGTATGCTTATAGAATTGTGAAGTACGTAAAGACAAGCAAGCTAATTGACGATGATGAAAGAGAAGGATATGCTTCCATCTTTCGAGCTCAATTATCTTGCTTTGAACTTTTGATATTGTTCTTCAATTGCCTTGAAATGGATGAGAACAAATTCAAGCATTTAGTTGAAGAATTTCATCTATTCAACAATATCCGAGAAGAATACTTCCCTGAAATAGAACCATACACCACGATATACTCTGACAAAGTAAATAGTGAAGACGGAAGTGAAAGAGATGGATTTGATGAAGAGGCTGAAAAGAAAGAATATTCTATATCTGCTTTTCATAAGACGAAAGACATCCAAATCATACAACAGACATGGTTAATCAAACAAATTTGGGAAATCAAATTGTCTTTTTCTAAAAGACGCAAAATTTTGGATGAATAAAAATTGAAGAAAGTTTTGCTGCATTATGGGAAGAGTAAAAACGCTTATGATGGAAATGGAAGAGCATGGGTATGATTTTTTTGAAAGAGGAGAAAAATATGTATGTTCGCACCATTTTGAGGATAAATATCTGAATGGCTATATAAAGAAGTATGGTGAAACTGGTGTATGTTCATATTGTGGACATAAAGAAACAGTCATTGACATGAGAGATTTGGCTGACCATATAGGAATGACAATATCGGTTTACTTCAATGATGTTAATTCTGAGTGCCTGCCTTTGGCGAGTACATATTTTGACGATGAAGAGGAGCAGATTCCCGGTATAAAACGAGCAGGATGCTTTGCTGTTCCTGGGAATGCGGAGATATATGAAGATACTTCAGAAATGATGGAAGACTTGGGACTACATACGGATTGTGACTGTCTGAATGATGATATTGACCATCTTTTTGAAGATAATATGTGGATTAAGAAAAATCCTTTTGAGCTATGGTGGAACGAGGAAATGGAATTGCAGTGGAAAAGATTTGCCGATATGGTCAAACATTCAAGGCGATTTACGTTTTTGGCGATGCCTAAAGTAAATGGTTCTGAAAATATTCTTGAAGAATTGAATGAGGTCATCCTACATACTGATGATGTTCTTCATCAAATACCCATTGGTACAACATTGTATCGGACTCGTAGTCTCGATAAGGAACTTGACAACTCTTTCGGTTTTAAAGACATTACTTCTGCTCCTAATGCTTCTGCAGGTCAATGCCGTATGAGTCCAGCTGGCGTATCTATGTTTTACGGTGCGTTTGATAAGGAAACAGCTATATCCGAAAGTATAAAGTCGGCAGATGAGAAAGTCTTGGTCATTGGAGTGTTCAAAACAATACGAGAACTTACTGTGGTTGATTTGACTGCACTGCCGACAGATGTTTCAATATGGATGGACAAATGGGAAGGAATTGCCTTTCTGAAATCATTCCATAAGGATATTACCCAACCTCTTTTGAAAGATGCAAAAGAGGCTATAGAATACGTACCGTCACAGATATTCACGGAATATTTGAAATGGATGTTTACTGACAAACAAGGACGACATGTTGATGGCTTGATGTATAAGAGTTGTAAGACTAAAAAGGCAAATGTTGTCTTGTTTTGCAACAATGAAGAAAGTCGTGAATGGGTAAAGTTGGATAGTTTTTCTGGGGAAAAGTAAACAATGAAAAAAGCTATTATGAAATACAAGAAAAGAGAATTGGATATATTTCTTCAAGAGCGAATTAGAGAGAATAAAGAGGAACTTTGTCGTAATCTTGATGCAACGCTTCAATATGAACAAAATTGCTTAGAAGAAATAGTCAAAGGTATAAAACATTGTAAGAGCAATATTGAAAATTGCAATAAAGTATTGGAAAAAGCTTCCATTTCTAATATGGCTGTTTGGAGTGCCAAGAAAGAAGTTTTCAAAGATAATCTTGCTATTTGGAACACCTTAGGACATATCCAAATGGCGAGTATCGAGATGAAGAGATATACAAAAGTATTGTCTTCTGATAATGATGATTGGGCAAAACATGATGCTATCAAATCTGCCTATACTTCCATTTATGAGACTTCAAAGAAGTTAGTTGACTGCACTGGGAAGCTAATGAAATTCATTAACTATGAGTTCACAAGTTATGACTTCTCTTTATTCAAAGAGGTTAGAAAAGAACTGACTAAGTTCAGAGAAGACAATAAAGATGCTCTTACGAACGTAAGAAACACGATAGATGCCCATCGAGATGAAGACGTCTGTATGCAAATAGAAACTGCGGAGAATTTGCATTTGTCAGATGCTGTCAAGCTGATACTGGATTATGGGCGCATTGTCAATAAACTTGGGACGGTTGTCAGTCCTATGAAGCAATTGGGAATATTGCGATTGGAATCAGTTTTCCATGAGCGCAAACGATGATAACAAATAGCAATTTGAAATAGAAAATGTTTTTTTAATATAGTCACTATGTATTTAAGTTCTATATTTATACGTAATTTTAGAGGAATCAAAGAATTGAATGTAAACTTTGATAAGAAATTAAACGTGATTATTGGTGCAAATGGTCATTTGAAGACAGCTCTTATAGATGCAATTCGATTGTTTTACTCATGGGGAAATCCCAATAGAGATATTGAAATCACAAAAGAAGATTTTCGTGTTGAAATCAGTGAATCTTCTGATGGTTCTGTGATAGATAAGATAGAGATTGCATATAAGTTTGAGGGATTAAGTGAAGCGCAGGAAGCTGCATATTACCAATATTTAGTTTGCGGAGAGACAGGGATGTACGCAAGAATAGGACTAACCTTTCAACTAACAGACAAAGGTAGAATAGTTAGTTCATATACAACCGGAAAGCCAGAGAATGGATTAAGAGCAGATTGGGATACATTTCAATATTTTGTTTCTTATTATTTAGGGGCATTACGTGATAGTACAAAAGATTTGCTTAGTTACAGAAATAATCTGTTGGGAAGTGTTATTAAGCGTAAAATAGATAAGGCTGGTTCTGAAAATGATGTAAGGCAAATTATTAAAAATGCAAACCAGAAACTGCTAGAACGAGAAGAAGTCATATCTACCAAAAATGGTATTAATAATAATTTGGAAAGTATCAATAAGCAAACTCTTGATAAAGTTAGCCTTCATATAGAACAAAGTCGAGTTGAATACATAATTAATGTAATAAAACCTTATCTTCCTTTTTCAGAAAATACAGAAGAAGGTTTGATGTTGAGTCAGAATAGTCTCGGATTTAATAATTTGATTTATATTGCAACAGTTTTAAGTGACATTAAAGAATGTCATGAAGATGATCAAATAAGTACTTATGCCTTATTTATAGAAGAGCCAGAAGCACATTTGCATCCTCAGCTTCAGGTAAATTTATATGATTTTTTGAGAACGGCAGATGATAATGTCAACAGTCAAACTTTTATAACTACCCATTCTCCAACGCTTACATCAAAAATACCTTTGGAAAACCTAATTCTTCTTGAAAAGAATTGTCATGCAATCAAGATTGGGAATTGTTTCAAGGATAGAGAGTCTGAAGGTATTATTAGAGATGCTAATTCTAAAAAGCGGTTAAGAAAAACAGAAGTTGAGTCTTATAAGAAAATGATTATGAGATATTTGGATGTGACTCGCTCGCAACTGTTCTTTTCTAGTGGCTGTATTTTTATTGAAGGAATTTCAGAATGTCAGCTTTTAGAAGTATTCTCTAAAATATTAAATAAGTCTTTACTTGATAATCAAATAGAGATTGTAGATACTGGTGGCATAGCATTCTATCAATTCCTGATGTTGTTTAATTCTTCAGATGGGACTAAGCGTTTGTCTATTAAAGCTTCAATCATTACAGATGAAGACCAGTTTACAGAATCAAAAGATTCAAAATATAATCTTGAAGAATTGGTGAAAGAGGACTATAAGTTACTTGAAGAATTACGTAATGGAATCAACAAATCAAAGCGGGATAGTCATATTGATAACTTAAAGGTCATGTGTAATAATCAAGAAAATATATTTATTGCATCTGGAGTAAAAACTTTAGAATATCAAATTTGTTTAGCCAATATTGCTACGACTTTTGCCGAAACGAAATCTTCCTCTATATTTGAATATGTAAAGGAGTTGAATCCAAATGGAATTAAAATGATAGAAACATATCTCAGTAGTATTGGTAGTAATTCGCTAAATGATGTGCAGAGGCAAAATACAGCAATTTTGTTATGGAAATGCCTTCCATCAAAGGCAGGATTTGCGCAGGGACTAAGTACATTTTTGATGGACAAGATTGACAATCACCAAGAGATACATTTTACAGTTCCTAAATATATTGAGAATGCAATTAATCATCTTATATCGTAATGGAGTATGAAGTAACAGAAGAGAGAAAAGCATATTTGAATGCCAGAGGATATACAATATTGTCCGCTTGTCCAGGAAGTGGCAAAACAACAAGCATTGTAAAAAAACTGTATGACATTTCGGCTTACTGTAAACAACAGTATGGAACACATACAGGTTTTGCTTGTCTTTCATTTACGAATAAAGCTTGTGGCGAGTTAAAAAGCAAATATATTGAGATGCATGGAGAATCACTTTTGCATCCTAATGTCGTTTCGACAATTGATAGCTTTATTATGCAATATGTTATCCTTCCGTTTTGGTATTTGTGTGACTTTTGTAAAAGTAAGCCAATAGTTGTAAACGAAAAGGAAATTTTGTCTAAAGTTTATCTTAATCATGTTATGGTTAATGGAAAAATGAACGAATATAAGGTAATGGCGTTACGTCCATATAATGATTTGTTCTATAAATATCCTCCAGAAACTGTTAGGCGAGAATATAGAGGATTTTGCTTCGAAAATGGCCCTATTGTAACAGATGAAAAAGAAAATAATTATTGTGAAGCTGCATTTAAGCACAGATTATCAAAAGGTATCATAACAAGTCAAGATGCTTTGTGGATAGCTGTTTATATTATTTCGAAGCATAAGCATATAGCAGAAATAATAATCAGTCGTTTCCCTTATATAATAATTGACGAAGCTCAGGATAATTCATATTTGCAATTTGCTTTTTTTGAGAAGCTAAAACAAGCTGGACTAAAAAACTTAGAGTATGTAGGGGACATTTGCCAATCCATTTATGGTTTTAGAAATGCTTATCCTAAGGCTTTGCAATCTTTGATGAAAAATGAAGAATGGAATACATTGCATTTTACGGAGTGTAGACGTTCAAATCAGAGAATAATAGATTTGTATAGTAAACTAAAGCCCTCGTTCATCCCACAAATTAAGTCACATAATGTAGATGATAAAAATATCCCAATTATTATATACAGATATGATAATACTAATAAAGATGCTGTAATTAGAAATTTTCAATCGATTTGCAGAGAATATGCATTAAACGATAGTTGCATATTGGCAAGAGGTGAAAATATGTGTAAACTGTTGGCTGGAGTAACAGATTTAAAATTCCGATATTGGAAGTCACCAATTCCATATTACCTAATAGACGCAAAATTATTATATGCTGAAGAACAATTCGATAAAGCTTTTGATAAAATAAGAATCACTCTTGCAGAATTACTCTTTGAGGCAGATAATTATGCAGAGAAAAAGGATTTCTTATTAGATATTAAAGACAAATTGGATTGGAACATAAAAATTCTAAGATTTATTAAAATGATACCTTCTTTGTCTGTGAGTTTTGCAGAATGGACTCAAAAGATGCAGCAGCAATTATTTGAATATTGGAAATTATCAGAACTTCCTGATTTCCAAGTTTACTCAAGAAAGTCGGGCTATACTATGAAAAAAATGAGCAAAGAAGCGGTTGAAAAATTCCATTCATCAGATGACAAAGCAAGCATATACAGAAACTATGTCAATACCATTCATTCTGTAAAGGGTGCTTCTATGGATGCCGTATTGCTATTTTTATCAGAAAAAAGTACAGGACAGAATATTTCGTTAAGTGATTTGCCAATTGCACCAATTACTGAAATGACTGAAAAGCAAAGGCTAATTTATGTTGCATGCTCTAGAGCTAAACATTTTTTAGCTATTGCTGTTCCAGCTTCCGTTTCCATAGAAAAAATTAAAAAGGTTTTGAATAACACTACATATGAAGTTAGACAGTTTGGATTACAGTTGTCTTTTAAAATGTCTTAACGATTAAATTATGAACACAAACACTCAAATAGACAAGATAGATAAAGTACTCTCGAAAATATCGGGCAAGGAGATGAAAGGCTTTGTGCGACAGTATGCAGCTACGCATGAGGACTTTGCTACGGCTTTGGTGGAAAAATATTGGAAGCCAGAGCGTGGTAACTATAAGGAACAGGTGGAGGCTTGCTTTGCCCATGCTGGTGTGTTGGGCAAGCGATTCGGGCAACCTCAATTGGACTGGAGGAAGATAGAGCAAGACCTGGGGGCAATGATGAGGAAAGCCAAGAGCATGAAGAAGAAAGGTAATCTGATTGATGCTGCCTTGATAGCTGGATATGTGATGACCATCACCTGCCGAGAGTTCAAGCACGACCATCTGGCTTATACTCCTGCCAGATATGATGTTTGGGCAGAGGAAAACAAGGTCTTGAAGGACATAGTCACCCAGTCGGCAGACATGGTGAGGGAGTTGCTGATCAATAGTGATGAGATAGAGGAGGATTCCTGTTTGGGAATGCTTGGAGAGATTGTAGAGCAATGTGAGGAAATTGGCGACAACTATTTCATGCGCTTTGAGTGGTTTGTGGATGAGGCGATGCCATTGCTTTGCGGTGATGATGAAAAGGCGTATCTGGCTCATATCAGCAAGCGATTGAAAAACAAGAAAGAGAAATACTTCCATTATCGCTATTACATCCAAAAGGCTGATTACTGGGCAACGCATGGGAAACGTGCAAAGGCAGAGAAGCTGATGTGGGAGAAACGTGATGATGAGAATATCCGTGACCATTATATCGACAGCCTCATTGAATGGGGTGAGTATAAGAAGGCAGTTGAGGTGATAGACGATAACAAGGATGACTTTCACTCCTACTCTAAGAAATGGGAGGATAAAGTGGTGAAGGCGCTGAAACTGTCAGGTGATAAGGAATGGCTGATAGAAGAATGCAAGAAACGATTTATCGTCAGTGGGTATCGAATCAAATATTACGAGGCTCTGAAAGAGGTGATAGACAGAAAAGATTGGGCAGCCTTCTTTGATGAGCTTTGGAAAATGCCCGATTGGGAACATGACTATGAGGATGCAGAAGCCAAGATCCTCATCAAGGAGGAACGGTTGGACTTGCTCAAAGATATGTTTGTGCATAAGCATTGGAATCTGTGGGAACTTTATCCGGAATATATCAAGTATGTACCCAAGCAAGACCATGCCTTTGTGGGTGAGATACTATTCAAGGACATCAAGAGATTGGCTTTGCTCAAAGAAAAACCAAAGGAGTTCAACTGGTTGTTGGGACAAATAGAGCGCGTGATGAGAAAGTCTGCTGCCGTGGATAAGATAATCAAGAATGGTATCAGACAGCTTATTGCGGATTATCCCGACAAATATTATTTCAAGAGTTATCTGGGAAGCATCCTATAGTAATGTTGATTTTTTAGACTAATATTATGACAAGAGAAGAATTTGCTGAGAGATGGCAGTATCAGCATTATCCAACGATGGATTTACAGGCTGAGGTGCCATTCTATTACGATATATATCAAAGAATTTGCTCCGTTGCGAATGATGGAAGCAAGAAAATCAATGAGTTTTATGTCATCCAGATACTGTTGTATGTGGAGAACATGGGACATCTGAAATTGGATGGCATATATGCCCAGTTGTACCGCCGTTCGGAAGATATGGTGGGACATTGGTGCGGACTGATGGAGTTGTCTGCTCCAACAGTAAACGCAGTGAAGATGATTGTGGGTGAAGCCATTGGAACAGCACCAGAGAGCGGTCTAGTGAAATGGGGTCAAGAGAGCGTGGCATCTCATGATTTCAACGAATTGAAGTCTGTTGCTTTGTTCTTTGCCCATGCTGACTTGGCTGTCGGCTTGCTTTTTCCGAATAGTCATTACCGAGAAGAGGTATATCTGCAGCTCTTCAATGAGGATAGCAGGATTGCATCCAACATGGTGTCTTCTGATTTTGCTTTCAACTGGAAGGATAAGGAGGGAGTAACGGTGATGCAACGCCTTGGTCATTGCTTTGAGCGGATGGGAGATGCAGTAACGGCACATTCCCTTTCCACTATCCGAGGTATTCGGTTGAACTGTTACCGTGTGGTGGCATCGAAGGATGGCAAGCTGACCTTGATGAACAAGGATAACGAGCAGTACTCTCCTGTTGTTGTCACGACTCCTATTCCTGATGGACATCAGGAGATGTGCCTTATCTGCCAGATGGTGGGATGGAATGGCGAGTATTATATCAATGGTTCTGGCATGTGGATGGACATGGCTGTCTATGAAAGATGGGACAACAAGAAACTATGGGATGGTATCGAAGAGGATGAGCGTGATGATTGTTCTTGCTCCTATTTTATTACACCTTCAGGTGAGCATGTGAGTTGTTATGAGGATGCTTATGGCGAGGAAGATCCTGATGAGATTTCAGACTTCGATTTATGGGGAAATCTTGATTTCAATCTTGGTGAGGACCCTATTGAGGCAGAAGCTGCAAGGAAGCGGAAGCGTAACAGAGAGGAAGGTCGTAAGCAACCGAATTATAAGTACAAGCCTACGGGTAAGAGTCCTTCACAATATTTTGTAAGAAAAATCAACGAGGTGTTTAAGTGGACGGTGGAGGATTCTACTGACCTCAACTATGGTTTGCGTGTGTTGGAAGGTTGGATGAAGCAAGCGCATGTCTATCTGGAAACTAACAACTATGCTTATGCTCATTTTATCGCCTCATCTATAGTCTTCAGTGGTGCCAACTATTCAGATTGGTATATTTCAGACTATCCGAAACAGGCAGCCCGCATGAAGAAGATTGTACGTGATGGCTATGAGGTGGTAATGGAGACTTTGCTACACGACCCATCCAACTGGCGAGAAGCCTTTGTAAAAATGTTGAAGCAATTGAAGTCTTATGGTTGGGAGATATTCTATGGCAAAGGGGCTTTTGACCTTGATAAAGCCATCAAGGATATTGAGAATCTATTAAAGAAATAATTTCTTTGGAATGAAGGAAATCAAACTTTTTGATTACCAAGAGGATATGAAGGAACGGATTGAGAAGGCGTTGCGCCTTCATCGGTCCGTGATGGCACAAATGCCAACTGGAACTGGTAAGACATACCTGTTAACAGCAGTTATTGACTCTTTTGTGAGCAACAATCCAATGGAGAAAGTATGGATAGTTGCCCATAGAAGAGAGCTGGTGTCACAGATAGACGAAACCGTAAGAAAGTTCCATTCCTATTCCGCATCAAACACCCCTTCCCTATTGTCATCCGTCAAGGCGATGTCGATTCAGTGGCTGATGAGACACTATGAAGAGATAGATGAAGAACCAGGAATGATAGTGATTGACGAGGCTCACCATGCGCTTGCCAAGACCTATAAGAAAATGTGGGAGAGATTCCCGAAAGCTACGTTCCTGGGACTGACAGCTACACCTTGCCGATTGAATGGTAAGGGTTTTACAGATCTGTTTGATGTATTGGTGCAGTCCTGGAGTGTTCCTGAGTTTATCAGCAAGGGAAGATTGGCTACCTACGATTTCGTGAGCATCAAATCGGATGGTGTGACGCAACGGCTCATCGATTCCTTGCAGAAGCGAGGGGCAGATGGTGACTACCAAAACAAGGAAATGGATATGTTGCTGAATAAGAAGCCGAGTATCGAAAGGCTCTATCGGAGTTTGGAAGAATATGGTAAAGACAGAAAAGGCATCGTGTATGCAATCAATATTTCTCATGCTCAGAAAATCACAAAACTGTATCAGAAAAATGGCGTAAGAGCCATAGCCATAGACTCGAAGACACCTGCAACGGAAAGACAACAAGATATTGAAGCCTTTAAGAAAGGTGACATCCAAGTACTTGTAAATGTGGACATCTTCTCGGAAGGATTTGACTGTCCGGATGTGGAGTTTGTACAGTTGGCTCGACCAACGCTGTCACTTGCCAAGTATCTACAGATGGTGGGACGAGGATTGCGAGTTGCTAAAGGAAAGAAGAACTGCGTGATTATAGATAATGTGGGACTGTATCGGGTGTTCGGATTGCCTTCGCAGGTATGGAACTGGAATGCGATGTTTGAAGGAAAGCTGAAAGTTGGCAAGAAAAAAGAGACAGACAAGGAAAGAGAGTTTTTCCTGATGAGCAAGGTGCAAGACGGTATTCAGATTCATCCAGACTCGGAAATGATGATGGTGATGAGCCATGAAGAATTGCTCCAAACGATACAGTATCGTGAGTTTGTGGATAGCAAAGGGGAGTTTGCCATCATCAAGCTGCCTGATGGAAAGATGACGGTAGTGAACCGACAAGGAGAACAAGTACTGGAGCCAGGCGATTACTATGACATGAAGCTGTTGGATGGCAACATCCTGTTCTACCGACCTCGCAGAAAGGAGGTGTGCTATTATGACCTGTTGGCAAAAGCCGTCATCGACGATGGCACTAACGTAGCAGGAGCTCCCCATGTTGTCAACATAAAAGGATGGGAATTTATAGAATATAACGACATCTTCATGTCTCGAACCCAAGAAGAATTTTCTCTGCCCTATCGTCCTTCACAATATGATTTTCTGAATTATGGGTATTATATGATATACAGATCTAAATCTTCTGCTTCCGGTTGTCAAGTATGGTACCATTATGAGGGTAGTGAAGGGAAGATGCGCCTGAGCTATGAAGATAGCAGGAATGTGTGTTTCCTGCGTAATGATTACGAACATGTGTATTGGTTATGTGCAGTCCTGTATGGTGAACGTATCGTTGTCATGGACAGCAAGCAGGACTACTACCTGGTGGATTCAAATTTGAAGAAGACCTATATTGGGCGCAATAACCCAAAGAACAAAGAGGAGGATTTACAATATGTAATGCCACGTCTTGGCCAAAAATACTATCATGAGGCGATGTTGCAAAAGAAGGAAATGGAAGCAAACGAGATACTTCTTTTGCATGAGAAGTCAGAGGCAGGACATGTAGAATTGTATCAAGCAGGAAAGAAATGGGGTGTGAAGGTAGATGGTAGAGTTATCGTGCCACCCCTCTACCATAGTATAGCGCAACCTGTCGGTGCCTATTGCGCCTTTGAACAGGTTCCCAGACATTGGGGTGTTATGACATTGAAAGGAAAAGTGATTGTTGATGCCAAATATAAGAAGGTGGAGATTCGTGATAATGGAATCGCCGTGGTAACAGGCATCACGGGAAAAACACAGACAATCAATCTGAAATGATGAAAGATATTCAACTTTTTGATTATCAGGAGGACATGGTGAAGAGAGTGCAAGAGGCATTTAGACACCATGACTCTGTGATGGTACAAATGCCGACGGGAACGGGAAAGACGATGGTTTTAGCAAACATCGTCTTCTCGTTCTTGGAGAAGAGTAATAATCCGATATGGATTGTTGCTCATCGAAGAGAACTTGTTTCGCAGATAAAAGAAACAATTTTTTCGAAAATCACCCCGTCCCTCTTTACCCTTAAAGAGGGCTCCACCGCTTTCCCCAAGCCCCTTTCCCCTCAGGGGACAGGGGATGTAACCGCCCTCCGGTGCTCAGAACCGCTACGCTCTAAGGTTGGCGGACCATCAAAGGTCTCGCCAGATTGTTTGTCGGCTGGCGCATCAGAGGGGGCGTTGTCTTCTTCCCTTTCTTCCCTGATTTCCACCTCCATCAAAGTGACATCGATACAATGGTTGTCGAGACACTATGGAGAGATGG
>ERZ1023650.44-NODE-44-length-30304-cov-30.117029_pt1 | contig 30304 bp, 22 predicted proteins | sample MGYA00380337_ERZ1023650 | MGnify/ENA primary metagenome ERZ1023650 (study PRJEB33179, sample SAMN07449042) | human gut metagenome | biome: Human-gut; feature: Human associated habitat; material: Faeces | host: Homo sapiens | place: India:Kasaragod | collected...
GCTCAACCCTCACGCCCGTAAGGGCGTGTCAACCTTCGGGAATACTGGAAAGCACGACCCGGTCCCGATCCCGACTGCACCACAGGCGCCTGAACCCTCAAGCCCCAAAGGGGCTTGTCCCGTGACCCATCAAAAAAAATCCACCCCATTCGGGATGGATTCTTTTTATTTCTTTGCCTTTTTCCGGGCTTCTTTATCTTTATCTTTCTCCGCTTTCCTTTCTCTCTTTTCTTCGGCCCGTTCTTCAAATTCCTCCACTATATCTTCCGGTTCTTTGACTTTGAACCAGAAGGAGTAGAGGGCCGGTACAAAGAGGAGGCCCAGAGGGGTGGCTACGGAGAGGCCTCCGATGAAGGCCACGGACATGGGGCTCCAGAAAGGGTTGGGGATCAGGGGAATCATGCCGAGCACTTCGGCGAAGGAGGTGAGCATGATGGGACGGAAGCGGAGAACCGCCGATTCCACCACCGCATGGTAGGGGGTCATGCCATCTTCCAGGTGCTGGCGAATCTGGTCCAGGAGAATAATGCTGTTTCGCACCACCATGCCGCCGATGGCCAGCATGCCGATGATGGCTACGAAGCCCATGGCCTTCTGGGTGACCACCAGGGTGAGGATGCAGCCAATCATGCCCAGGGGGGCGGAGATGGCGGCAATGACCATGAGGCGAAGGTCTTTGAGCTCAAACATGAGGATCATGAGGATGATGAAAATCATGATGGGCACGGTAGCCATAATCTGGCCCATGGACTTGTCGCTTCGTTCCAGGGTGCCGTCCTTTTCCAATGTATAGCCGTCGGGCAGGTTATTCCTGAATTCCTTCAGCGTCTTATCGTAGAGGGCGTTGGCTACGGAGTCGGAGGTCACGTTTCCGGTGATGTCGCTCCGGATGGTTATGCAGGGTTCGATATTCCTGCGCCAGATGGTGCTTGTTTCGTTCTGATAGGAAATATCGGCGAATTCACCAAGCGGCACGTAGCGTCCGTTTCCTGCGTACACAGGGAGGGAGGAAAGGCTTGCCAGACGGGCGGCGTTATCTCCTTCCAGACGGAAGGAAATGGGCACCAGCTGGTCGCCCTGGTAGGATTCAGCCACCTTGTAACCCGAAAGTTTCACGTACAGGTCCTGGGAAACGGCGTAGTTGTCGATGCCCAGTTCCCGCACCTTGTCCTGGTTGATTTTCAAATGAACCGTCGGGGTCTGCTGCGGCCAGTCCAGGGATGCATTGGTGACGTTGGGATTCTGTTTCACCAGAGCCAGCGCTTCTTCTGCAAGAGCCGCCGTCTTACCGGCATCGGGGCCGCGAAGACGGAGCATGACCGGATATTCCGCCGGAGGTCCGGTCTGGATGAGTCGTGTGTGGACCCGGACTTCCGGATATTTTTCTGCCACAAAATCCTGTACTTCCTTCCGCAGGCTGTCCCGGGCGGTGGTGTCTTTAGCCACAATAATCATCTGGCCATGGTCATCTTCCGCTGCCTTGGGGTCGAAGAGAAGGATGAAACGGGGCGCCGTGTCGCCAATGTAAGTGGAGAAGGAGGACACCCGGTCGTCGCCGTAAAGGCTGTCCGCCACGGCACTCATGACCTTCTTCGTATCCTTGATGGAAGCGCCGGAGGGAAGGTTCACGTCCAGTATGATTTCAGGGCGGACAGAAGAGGGGAAGAACTCCTGGTTCACCAGGGGCAGAGTCAGGAGGGAGAACACAAAGAGTCCTGCCACGCCGATAATGGCGGTCTTCCTGTAATGGATGAAAAGTTTCACCGCCTTGCGGAAGGCTCCATAGGCTTTGTCCTGAATCTTTACCTTAATGGGATTTGGCTTCCCCAGCTTGATGAACTGGTAGCCCAGAACCGGACTCACGAAGATGGAAGCTATCCAGGAAAGAAGGAGGGTGGAACCGATAACCCAGAAAAGGGAATTGGTATATTCCGTCACCTGGCCCTCCGCCAGCCCTACCGGAATGAAGCCGGCAGCAGTAATCAGGGTACCCGCCAGCATGGGGGCAGCGCAGGCCTTGTAGGCACCTTCCGCCGATTCCATACGGCTGAAGCCATGCTCCAGCTTCACCTGCATCATTTCAATGACGATGATGGCATCATCCACCAGAAGCCCCAGGGACACGATGAGGGAGCCCAGGGATACGATATGAAGATCGATGCCCCTCCATTTCATGAAAAGGAAGGAGGCACACACCACCACCGGCACACACATGGCCAGCACCATGCCGCTCCGAAGGCCCAGGGACAGGAAGCTCACCGCCATGACGATGATGAGGGCTTCCATGAGGGCTTCCGTAAATTCGGCAATGGAGTTATTCACTACCTTCGGCTGATCAGCCACCAGACTGACCTCCATGCCCGCCGGAAGTTCTTCCCTCATCCGGTCCACAGCGGCCTCCAGGTTTTTGCCCAAGGTGAGGTTGTTTCCGCCGTCAGCCATGGCAATAGCGATGCCGATGGCCGGCTTGCCGTTGAAATACATGAGGGACGTTTCGGGATCCGTATAGGTCTGGGTCACTTTAGCCACATCGCCCAGATGGAAACTGCGCTCTCCCACATGAAGAGGGATATTTTCCAGGGCCTTCGTGGTGCCCAGAAGGCCATCCACCCGGATAGCCACATTTCTGGAGTCCGTGTGAATGGTGCCTGCAGGCATCATGGCGGACTGCTGCTGCAGCAGCTTGTAAATATCGGAAGGACTTAAGCCGAAGGAGGCCAGCTTGTTCTGGTCCATTTCCACATAAATCATCTGCTCCTGCACGCCCAAAAGCTTCACCTGCTGCACATCCGGCACCAGTACCAGACGGCGGCGGATATCCTCGGCGTACTTACGCTTTTCCTCATAGCTGTAATCATCGCCGGTCAAAGCGTAAATGGAGCCGTACACATCATCGAAGCGGTCGTTGATGACAGGGCCCACCACGCCGGCAGGCATATCGCCCCACACATCGGTGATAGCATTTCTCACATCGTGCCAGCGCTGCTGCACCATGGACTTGGGCACCTCATCCTTCAGGTCCACATAGATGACGGTCTTCCCGTCGTGGGTGAAGGACTTGATGTAGTCCAGTCCCTTGGTGTCCTGGAGCTTCCTCTCCAGGGGGTAGGTGACCTGCTCCGTAATCTGCTCCGCCGTGGCGCCGGGCCAGGCGGCACCAATCACCATTTCACGGATGGTGAAGTTCGGGTCCTCGCTCCGTCCCAGCCGGAAATAGGAAAAAATGCCACCGATGATGATGGAGATGATGAAGAAATAGACAATCTGCCTGTGGCGGATAGCCCATTCCGCCAGATTGATATTCTTCATGTTCTCACCTCTTCACCTTCCGAGAGCTTGGAAGCGCCGGCGGACACGATGCGGTCTCCTTTGGAAATACCTCCGGTGATTTCTACAGTATCATCACCGTAGCGGCCTACCGTCACCGGTACCATATGCACTTTGTTGTCCTTCACCACCCACACAGAGGGCTTTTCATCCTGGGTGGCCATGGCGGAAAGGGGCACCATGAAACCCTGGCCCTCCGTATTTCCGCCAAACTTCACTTCCGCCGTCATCCCCACAACCACCGAATCCGGCGGGTCAATGAGAGTAACCTTGGCATCGTAGGTGCCGGTCTGGGAATTGGGGGCAGCGGCGATATCCCGCACCTTTCCCTCCACCGTCACGCCGGGGAGGGCCCAGAAAGTCACGGTGGCAGGAGTTCCCACGGCGTAGGAGCGGTACTGCTTCTCCGTTAAGGAAATATGGACGTCCAGACGGGAATCATCAATAATGGTCACCACCGGCGTACCGGCAGCCACCACCTGCCCCACCTCATAGAGGGTGGAACCGATGACACCGTCCCGGTCCGCCGTCAAAAGGGTAAAGCCCAGGTTGTTCTGTGCCCGGGACAGGGCGGCTTCCGAAGAATCCAGCTCCGCCTGCGCCAGCTGGGCCTGGTTGTTCACCTGGTCCATGTTCAAATCGGAAATGGCATTGGCTGCATGAAGCTTCTCATAGCGGGCCTGGGTTGAATAAGCCAGCTCCGCCTTGGCGCGGGATGCGATGACCGCACTCTGAGCGGAAGCCACCTGCTCCTCCGCATCCTTGGAGTCCACCTTCATCAGTGCCTCTCCGGCGCTCACCCGCTGGCCCTGGTCCACATAACGGGCCATAATGCGTCCACCTGTCTGGAACGCCAGAGGAGATTCGAAATACCCATGCACCGTACCGGAGAAACTTGTCTTTTCCCCTTTGGCTGCTTCTCCTGCCACCACCGTCTTCACCAGCGGCGCTTCTGTAGATACGGCGGCTTCTTTACCGCAGCCGGCCATGAAAAATGCCATACCCGCTGCCGTGAGGCACACCCATTTCTTCCAGTTTCTCATCTCGACTTCTCCCCCTCTTTCACAGGTGCTGCCGGACTTTGTCCATGCTCCTGCTTTTCCAAACCCTTCAGCATAATATCTTCCAGAATTTCCAGCACATCTTTGCCGGTCATATTCATTTCACGAAGGAAGGCAGGATCCGTGAGACCCTGGGCCGCGTAGAATACACACTGCCGTACCACCGGAAGATTCACCTTCCGGTACTCCCCTTTATCCACGCCTTCCTTCAGAAGTGCCACCATATCATCAAACTTCGACTCCCGGTAGCTCTCCCATTCCTTCCAGATATCCTCATACCTGGATTCCAGATCCTCATTCACCGCATCCGGCAGGTACCAGAAGGTATCGAAGAAAAGGCCGCAGAACGCCATGAGCCGTCTATTCACCGGCCCCTCTCCATGAAGCAGAGTCTCCGCTTTCCGGTCAAACCGTTCCATGGCCCAGTGCATCACCAGACGCACCAGATCCTCCTTGGACTCCACCATCTTATAAATGGAACTTTTGCTGACATGGAGTTTCCTTGCCAGATCATCCATGGTAAACTTCAGCGATCGCGATTTCATTTCTTCCAGCGTCGCCTGCACAAGCCTGTCTTTCATTTTTCCTCCCAGTACTGATTTGGTTTTCTTAGTACTGTAGCTATTATAGGGGATACCGGTAAGGGATGTCAATCACGGGACACACCTGCGGTGTGAGGGCTGACGGGGCTTTGCCCCGAGGGTTCGTAAGGTTCTTAGGTTTGACGGCCTTTCAGGCCGAGGGTTGTGGTATCGCCCTATCGGGCGATGCTTATGAAGTCAGCGTTACTGGATTGGCTTTCTGCATCATATAGCATGATAAGTATTCTGCGGATTGGCTCGCTGCGCTCGCCCCCCTATCCGGCTGCACCGGACTTCTCCCTATTCAGGGGGCAGAATAAAACACCGCGAGACAATCTTCTCATAAATCCTCCGCTCGAGATGACGGTGGCGGCGGGCACCCCTATCGTCATTTCGACCGAAGCGAAGCGGAGTGGAGAAATCTCACTCTACCATGGTTCATGAAGCATTGGGGCAGGAGATCTCTCGACTCAGAGCTTCATATTGCCTAAAGTCTTTACCACCCATACCGGCACGCAGCCCCGCTCGAGATGACGATGTCGGCGGACGCCATGGGACACACCTTCGGTGTGAGGGTTGACGGGGCTTTGCCCCGAGGGTTCGTAAGTTTCTTAAGTTTGACGGCCTTTCAGGCCGAGGGTTGTGGTATCGCCCTTCGGGCGATGAGTATAAAGTCAGCGTTACGGGATTGGCTTTATAGGTCATATGGCATGATACGCATTCCGGTGATTGACTCACTGCGTTTACCACCAAAGGGGGGAAACTGCGGAATGGTACATGAAATATATGACTCTCTGTTTTTCCTCTCCATACTTCTCGTTTCCCCTTGAGGGGAAGTCCCGCGAAGCGGGAAAGGGTGTACGGGGCAGAGCACCGATAGGATGCTCCATCGCGGTCCTGACCGCCAATCGGCGGCCCCCTGAGCGAAGCGATGCACAGCGAACATGATTTGCACTATGCGAACTGGATTTGTAAGGGAGCATCAGCGACCTGAAAATCCAGTGAGTCAGTGACAGCAGTGGATGAAGGAGCGCTAGCGACGCGCAAAATGTAGTGAGTCGTTTCCCCTTTAGGGGGCAATACTTATAAAGTCAGCGTTATGAGGGAGGGTTCTTAAGATGGACCAGCCCTATGGGCCGGAGGGTTCTTAAGTTTGACGGCCTTTCAGGCCGAGGGTTGTGGTATCGCCCTCTCGGTGCACAGCGAACACATTTTGAAGGAGCGCTAGCGACGCGCAAAATGTAGTGAGTCGTTTCCCCTTTAGGGGGCGATGAGTATGAAGTCAGCGTTATGAGGGAGGGTTCTTAAGATGGACCGGCCCTATGGGCCGGAGGGTTCTTAGGTTTGACGGGGCCTTCGGCCCCGAGGGTTGCGGATTGCCGCTCTGCGGCAATGCTTATAAAGTCAGCGTTACGGATTTACCTTTCTGTGTCATATGGTATGATAAGCATTCTGCTGACTGGCTCGCTGCGCTCGCCACCAAAAAAGTGGAGGCGCGGCTGACGCCGCAGGTTGTGTAGAAAGGTTGCGGAAAAAGGTTCTTAGGATTGATGGGCCCTTTCGGGCCCAAGGGTTCTTAAGTTTGACGGCCCTTCGGGCCGAGGGTTGTGGATTGCCGCTCTGCGGCAATGCTTATAAAGTCAGCGTTACGGGATTGGCTGTCTGTGTCATATAGCTTGATACGCATTCTGCTGACTGGCTCGCTGCGCTCGCCTCCCCTTATCCGGCTGCGCCGGACTTCCACCTAAAGGTGAAACGACTCACTATGATTTGTGCGTCGCTTTGCTCCTTCATCCACTACTGTCACTGACTCACTGGATTTTCAGGTCGCTGATGCTCCCTTACAAATCCAGTTCGCATAGTGCAAATCATGTTCGCTGTGCATCGCTTCGCTCAGGGGGCAATGAGTTTGTAATTCCGCTTTGTGGAATGAAAAACCAAACAACCGGGCCTATGGCCCGTTGGAAATGCACCCCTTCTGACTGCGGCATCTCCCCCGGTGGGGGAGATTTGCTCTCCCCTTACCTTAGTGCTGACTTAAGCCGCTCAACGCATAGCGAAGAATAAAGTCCCCCCGCCGGGGGGAAGGTGGTGGCGCCAGCCACCAAAAGGGGTGCATTTCCTCGCCCGCCAGGGCGGTTGTATGGTTTTCCCACGGGCGAAGCCCGGTTGTGAAGGTTTTATACAAACTGGCGTCTTCTATCAATTCATAGGCGCCCTACAACAACCCTCGCCCCTAAAGGGGAAACGACTCACTATGATTTGTGCGTCGCTTTGCTCCTTCAAATCATGTTCGCTGTGCACGCCAAAGGCGCGTCAAACTTAAGCCCCTTAAGAACCTTCGGCCCAGCTGGCCGTCAACCCTCAAGCCCCAAAGGGGCTTCGGCGCCTCCTCCCTCTTACTGCTGCAAATACAGGGAGGCGCCAGCTATGTCACTTATCCTTGACATCCATGGTGACCCGTGGTATCATATTTCCAATTTCAAAGAAGGCAATGACAAGAAGAGTAGGGCTTCTCAAATGGCAAAGAGAGCTGCGTGTGGTGAAAGCAGTGCAGGAGGGCCGCCTGAAGATGGACTTGGAGCCTCCGGGCCGAATGGTCAAGCCCGCCGGGACTGCCCGTTACAGCAGCAGGGTATTTATGGCATTGTCCGGCGTACCTGTCAAGTCCTCTTCCGGTGACGGAGGGGAAAAGAAGAGTGGTAACACGGTGATATATCGTCTCTCGATTTCGAGGGACGATTTTTTTTATTTCAACATCATTTCAGGGAGGTTTTTCATATGAATATCAAAACAATCTGCATTCATGGCAGCGATTGGAAGGATCCTACCGGCTGCATATCCGTACCCGTTTTCCAGAGTGCCACCTTCGGCCATCCGGAGCTGGGGGAGTCCACGGGCTATGACTATACCCGGGTTCAAAATCCGACCCGGGAGTGTGCTGAAAAAGTGGTAGCCGCTCTGGAGCACGGCTGTGACTGTACCAGCTATGCCTCCGGCATGGCCGCCATTTCCATGGTCATGGAACTCTTCAAGCCGGGGGATACCATCATTTCTTCCGATGACCTCTATGGCGGCTCCATCCGTCTCTTCCGTTTCGTGAACGAAAAGAACGGCATTCAGTTCAAATTCGTCAATACCTCCCATGAAGACAAGGTGGAAGAAGCCTTCGATGAAACGGTAAAGGCTGTCTATATCGAAACCCCCACCAACCCCATGATGCAGATTACCGATATCCGGAAAACAGCAGATATCGCCCATGCTCACGATGCCCTCCTCATTGCAGATAATACCTTCATGAGCCCCTATTTCTGCAACCCCATAGACTTCGGAGCCGATATCGTCATCCATAGCGGCACCAAGTACCTGGCAGGCCATAACGACACACTGGCAGGCTTCGTAGTGGCGAAAGATAAGGAAGTGGCAGAAAAAATCCGCTTCCTCTACAAAACCGTAGGCGGCTGCCTGGCTCCCTGGGACAGCTGGCTCGTAACCAGGGGCATCAAAACCCTGGCCCTCCGCATGGAAGCAGCTCAGAAAAATGCAGACGTCCTGGCTCACTGGCTGGAAAATCATCCGAAAATCACCAAAGTCTTCTACCCCGGCCTTTCCGATTTCCCCGGCAGAGATATCCACTTCAAGCAGTCCCGCGGCGCCGGCGCCATGCTCTCCTTCTATACCGACAGCCATGAAACAGCCCTCAAGGTGCTGAAGGATGTGAAACTGATTCGCTTCGCTGAAAGCCTGGGCGGCGTAGAAAGCCTCATCACCTACCCTGCTACCCAGACCCACAGCGACCTCACCGAAGAAGAACGGCAGTCCCGCGGCATCACCGCCTGCCTCCTCCGCCTCTCCGTAGGCATTGAAGATGTCAACGACCTCATCGCTGATTTGGAGCAGGCCCTGGGATAAGGACAGCTTCGCTATTGGACACGCCGTTGGCGCGAGGGTTGACGGGGCTTTGCCCCGAGGGTTCGTAAGATTCTTAAGTTTGACGGCCCTTCGGGCCGAGGGTTGTGGTATCGCCCTATCGGGCGATGAGTTTTATAATGCCGCCTCCGGCGGCTTCGCGGTCTCTCTCCACCCATAAACGACAAGTTTTGAGGGCAACGTTCTTCTCTTCCATGTTACCTGCCCACCCCCCGTTCCGGGGCGAACGCAGCGAGATTTGCCTGTTTTTCCACGGGTGGAAGCCCGGTTGTAAAGGTTTTATTATAAGAGGGCGCCTTCTATAAATGTAAGGCGCCCACAACAACCCTCGCCCCTAAAGGGGAAACGACTCACTATGATTTGTGCGTCGCTTTGCTCCTTCAAATCATGTTCGCTGTGCACGCCAAAGGCGCGTCAAACTTAAGCCCCTTAAGAACCTTCGGCCCAACGGGCCGTCAGCCTTGACACCCTGAAGGGGCTGTCAACCTTCTGGAATACGATCAAGCGCCACACATGACACCACCATTGAATCAATATACAAAGGAGTCCATCATGAAACTTTCTGATTTAGATACTATCATCGACCGCCGCGGCAGCGGCTGCCTGAAATACGATTTTGCCGTGCAGCGCGGAAAGCCGAAAGACGTGCTTCCCTTCTGGGTAGCCGACATGGATTTCAAAGTAGCAAAGCCCATTCTGGACGCCCTGGAAAAGCGGGTGCACCATGGCATCTTCGGCTATTCTGAATCTGGCGAAGCCTATTTCAAAGCCCTGGCCGCCTGGCAGGAAACCTATTTCCACTGGACCATCCGCCCGGAATGGCTGATCAAAACCCCCGGCGTCGTGCCTGCCATCAACCTAGCTGTCAAAGCCCTGACCAAACCGGGAGACGGCATCCTCATCAACCAGCCTGTATACTATCCCTTCCTCAATGCGGTCATCAAAAACGGAAGGAAGTTGGTGAACAGCCCTCTGGTGCTGAAGAACGGTCATTATGAAATGGATTTTGCGGATCTGGAAGAAAAAATCGTAAAGGGTCATGTAAAGCTCGCCCTCCTCTGCACGCCCCACAACCCGGTAGGACGCGTATGGACCAGGGAAGAACTCACCCGCTATGCAGACATCTGCCTCTCCCATGGCGTGACTATAGTGGCTGATGAAATCCACGAAGACTTCACCTACCCCGGCCACGTGCACACCGCCTTCGGCACCGTCAGCGAAGAAGCGGCTCAAAATGCCATCATCTGCACCGCTCCCTCCAAAACCTTCAACATTGCCGGCCTGCAGAACTCCAACATTCTGATTCCCAATCCCCGTATCCGCCGGGCCTTTCAGGAAGAACTGGACTCCTTCGGCTACGACCAGCTCAACGTCATGGGCCTTGCCGCCTGCCGTGCCGCCTATGAAGGAGGCCGGGAATGGCTAGACACCGTTAAGGAATACATCCGGGAAAATCTGGATTTCACAAGGGCCTATCTTTCCGAAAACCTTCCGAAAATGAAACTCATCGAACCGGAAGGCACCTACCTCATCTGGATCGACGCCTCGGCCTATGGCCTTTCCAATGAAGATCTGGAGCACAAAGTCCTCTATGACTGCCACCTGTGGCTGGACATGGGGTACGTCTTCGGAAAAGAAGGGGAAGGCTTCCTCCGCTTCAATCTCGCCTGCCCCCGGAAAACGCTGGAGCAGGGACTTCGCCAGCTAAAAGAAGGATTTGCGAGATAATCTGCGCCCAAAGGGTGCATTGGACACGCCTTCGAACGGTCAGCCGACAATAGGAAGGCCCTTTGATGTGCAGGCTAAGGGCCAACTTCAGCTGACTTGCGCATTCTATGCAGAATGCGCACATGAGGGTTCAGCGGGGAAGGTTCTTAAAATGGACCGGCCTTATGGCCGGAGGGTTCTTAGGTTTGACGGCCTTTCAGGCCGAGGGTGGTGGTGGCGGCTTCGCCACAGTTTTTTATAATGCCGCCTTCGGCGGCCCCCTTCCACCACTTCGTGGTCCCCCTCCCCCCCCCCGACGAGCGGTGGGAGGCAAGTTTGAGGGGCGTGGTACCCCTCCCCCATAGATGGGAAAGGTAAGTTTGAGGGGCGTGGTCTCCTTCCCCCCACAAAATGGGATAGGCAGGGTTTGAGGCAACGTTCCTCTCCTCTTTTACGCAGCAGGGAGTATAATAAAGGCAGTTGCAAAGGAGGTTTTTCTATGATGAATGAACAGGTCAAGAAAATTCTGGAAAACAATCTTTGGGAAGCAGCCACTGTATGCAGCAAGGGATTCCCCAATGTGGTTCTTAGGTTTGACGGCCTTTCAGGCCGAGGGTGGTGGTGGCGGCTTCGCCACAGTTTTTTATAATGCCGCCTTCGGCGGCCCCCTTCCACCACTTCGTGGTCCCCCTCCCCCCCCCCGACGAGCGGTGGGAGGCAAGTTTGAGGGGCGTGGTACCCCTCCCCCATAGATGGGAAAGGTAAGTTTGAGGGGCGTGGTCTCCTTCCCCCCACAAAATGGGATAGGCAGGGTTTGAGGCAACGTTCCTCTCCTCTTTTACGCAGCAGGGAGTATAATAAAGGCAGTTGCAAAGGAGGTTTTTCTATGATGAATGAACAGGTCAAGAAAATTCTGGAAAACAATCTTTGGGAAGCAGCCACTGTATGCAGCAAGGGATTCCCCAATGTGGTGCCTGTGGGATTCAAAGCGGTGCTGGACGACGGGAAGCTGGCCATTGGCGATGTATTCCTGAAGCAGACTCTGGAAAACATTGAAGCTAACCACCGCATTGCCATTTCCGCCTTTGATCCAAAAACCACGGAGGGATACCAGATCAAAGGAAGGGCTGACTATGTAACCGACGGACCGGTGGTGGAAAAATTCAAGGCCCTGGCAGAAGAACTTTTCCACGGTGCCTGCACCACCAAGGGCGCTGTCATTATCACTCCGGAAAAAATCGTAGTCACCACCCCGGGACCGGATAATAAAAAAATCCTTCCCCTGGAATAAAATGAATAAAGTAACCTGAAAGGGGCTGTGAAAAAATGGTAATCATTTCTTCACAGCCCTTTTCAATGGCTTCCTTTTCGGTAAATGACAGTCAGCTGCCCGCCGGCACCGTCATTTCGACCGAAGCGAAGCGGAGTGGAGAAATCTCACGCCGAAGTGTGGCAAGCTCCATGGTGGCAGGAGATCTCTCGGCTCTGCGTTTCATTAGAGCCCAAAGTCCTTAACACCCATACCGGCCCGTTCCCCCGCTCGAGATGACACAGGGGCGTAATGGTTACCATCAGAAAAAGAACATAGAAAAAAAGGCTGTAGAAAAATGATTACCATTTTTCCACAGCCCTTTGTCCACGCAAAAAACTCCTGATTCGTCCCATACTGATGCACGGTAGGGCTCAGGCGTTCTGCTTCGATGAATCGGCCAGGGGTAGCCGCCTAAGCGGAATGTCTGTGTCGTCAAGGAAGAACAGGTATATCCATAGTTGCCACCAGGATTTCTAGCAGGTTTTCTTCAGGAGTTTTTATATGGTTGGCGCGCCGGAGAGGTGAATTTCATGAAGGCTTCTGTCCTCCCCTCTCCGCTTCCATGGATTGAGCACTGCGGCATAGGAAGGATTTCGGCCCGGCCTTTTCGCCTCTCTGCTGATATAGTCCGATAAAGGGAGAAATTGTCTCCCCATCAGTCCTAAATACAAAAGGGCTATGAAGAAATATATGATACCGCCCCGTCATTTCGACGAAAGCAAAGCGGAGCAGCGAAATCTCACTCCGAAATGTAGCAAGCCCATGGTGGCAGGAGATCTCTCGGCTCTGCGTTTCATTAGAGTCCAAAGTCTTTGTACCCCATACCGGCGCGTTTCTCCGCTCGAGATGACGACGTCGGCGGACAGCATACAGTCATTCGCAGAGAGACAAATTAGCCCAAACGCTGCCCTGACCACCAACCGGCGGCCTGCCTAGGTGGGAGTGTCATTTGAGACTCTTGCCGTACAACACCCCCGCGCCACTTTGTGGCCCTCTCCCCCTCAAGGGGGCGCAAGGTTCAGCGGTGCTTTGTGCTCTCCGTCTCTAATGGAGCAGGGGGCAGCGGCACAATTCCTTGTTTCCCCTTGAGGAGAAATGCCGCGTTAGCGGCAAAAGGGTGTACGAGGCTGCGTGTAGAGATGAAGCGCAAACGCTGCCCTGACCGCCAAACGGCGGCCTGCCTGGGGGGAGTGTCATTTGAGACTCTTGCCGTACAGCACCCCCGCGCCGCTTCGTGGCCCTCTCCCCCTCGAGATGATGCCTGGCTGGATGATTGCCATCAGAATAAGTCATAAAAAAGGGCTGTGAAAAATGATTACCATTTTTCCACAGCCCTTTCTGATGGCTTTTTATTTCTGATTACCAGTTTCTGAATTTAGCTGGCGGATTGTAGAGGCCGCCGGACCAGTCTACCAGGTCTTTCATGTTCTTGGCAGCCAGGAGGTCTCTGGTAGCGTCAGCAGGGTTGATGCCCAGGTCTTCCGGCAGTTTGACGATGCCTTCTTTGCGGAGTTTCTTTGTGATTTCCGGATCTTCCAGTTTGCCTACTTCGGTGTTTCCGGCCACGGCGCGGATAGCGTCCATTCTTTCTTCCATGTTGTGGCATTTATGGAGATAAGCGATACCTACTTCGGAAACGATATGGGTGAGGTCATCGGAGTAGATCATAATCGGTTCCAGATCCAGGTTGGCGTTCTTTTTCAGTGCTACGGCGTCAAGCTGTTCTACGAAGCCCGGGAAGCCTTTGGCGGAAACGGTGGTAATCATCTGGACCACCAGTTTCTTGCCGCGGTTGGCATCGCCCATGAGTTCGAAACGGTTAGCCACTTCGGCGCCTGCTTTCTGCCATGCCGGGGTGACATGACGGCGGCCTTTGGCATCGCAGCCCATGTTCGGTGCGCCGCCGAAGCCTGCCACGTTGTTCTTGGTGGCGGTGGAAGAGTTGCCGTATTTATCGATCTGCATGGTGGAGCCGATGAACATGTCTGCTGCATAGTGACCTGCTGCCTGGCAGAAGGCTCTGTTTGAGCGCATGGTGCCGTCCGGTCCGATGGCAAAGATGTCTGGACGGGCTTTGATGTATTCTTCCATGCCTACTTCGGAGCCGAAGGAGTAGACAGCCTGTACCCAGCCTGTTTCAATGGCAGGAATCAGGGTGGGGTGCGGGTTCAGTACCCAGTGGGTGCAGATCTTGCCCTTGAGTCCCAGGGATTCGCCGAAGGTGGGGAGAAGGAGTTCTACGGCAGCGGTATCGAAGCCTACGCCATGGTTCAGGACTTTCACGCCGTATTCAGCGTAAATGCCTTTGATGGCCATCATGGCTTTCATGATGCGGTCGTTTGTAATCTTGGCGGGGTCTCTGGTGAAGAGGGGGTTCAGCATGTAGGGGGTGGGGCTTTCGATAACGAAGTCTACCCAGTCAGCCGGAATATCCACGCGGGGCAGCTTATCCACCATTTTGTTGACCTGGAAAATCACGATGCCCTGGTTGAATTTCGTAGCTTCTACGATAGCCGGTGTATCTTCGGTGGAGAAGCCGGTGTAAATGTTTCCGTCTTTATCGGCTGCATCGGCGCAGACCAGGGAAACTCTGGGTACCAGGTCGATGAAGTAGCGGGAGTACATTTCCAGATAGGTGTGGATGGCGCCCAGTTCGATGCCGTCGTTCTGTACCATCTGGGCCAGCCGTTTGCCCTGGCTGCCTGCATAGGCGAAGTCCAGCTTGCGGGCAATGCCTTTATCGAAAACATCCAGGTGTTCCGGAATGGAAAGGGTGGACTGAATCATGTGGAGGTCATGAACCTTGGTGGGATCCACTTCGCACAGTTTCTTAGCCAAAAAGTCTGCCTGTTTCTGGTTGTCCCCTTCGATGTTCACTTTGTCGCCGGGGCGAAGGACTGCTTCCAGCAGCTTTACTGTATCGGCAGGATCTACGATTTTGCCATGGGCATAGGGAGCGGCGGCAGCGATTCTTGCAGCGGTGTCGTCTCCTCTGGTATGCCAGTTTTTATTGCTTGGTTTGATTTCCAACATAATATCAATCCTTTCTTATGAAATGCGATAAGCAGAGTGATGACCTGCAGCGCTTGGCTGGCAGGTTCTTTTTGATAATACAGGTTTTTGATAATACAGGTTTTTTTATTATAATATAAGTACTTTACTTTTGCAGGTACAGGGCATTTCCTGGATGCCCCGCGCCTGAAAAAGGAAGGGAATCATTCCGGATCCGCCTCCTGTGAGAGATGGGTGCTGAAGGAAGGGGAATCTTTCAGCTCCCGGAGCGCTTCCCCGGAATGTGACAGTAAAGGAAAGGGGAATCCCTCTTTCCTATGACCGACTCAGAAGAAGAGGGTAGTCAGGAAGTAGAATACCGAGGGGAAAAGGAGGCATCCCAGGCCGGTGTAGAAGGTAGCGGTCATGGCTGCATAGGGAACCAGTTTCGGGTTGACAGCGGCCATGCCGGCTGCGGTGCCGGAGGTGGTGCCCATGATGCCGCCGAAAGCCATGGCGGACTGAGGATTATCAATGGACAGTGGTTTTGCCACGAAGGGGGTCACCACCATGACCAGTACCGATTTTACCACGCCTGCTGCAATGGAGATAGCGATGACTTCAGAAGAAGCACCCAGAGCGGCGCCGGTAACCGGTCCCACTACGAAGGTTGCCACACCGGCGCCAATGGTCACCAGGTCAACGGCGCTGGTGTATCCCAGAGGATAAGCCACTGCAATACCTGCCACCAGGCAGATGAATTCGCCGAAGAACAGGGACGCTACGCCGCGCCAGCCGATTTTCTTGATTTCACGAAGATCCGCACCGAATGCAGTGGAAACGATGGCGAAATCTCTGAACATGGCGCCGCCCACCAGGCCCATGCCTGCAAAGAGAGGAATATCGGCAATACCCTTATTTCCTCCGGTGGTGACACCGCCTATGTAAGCCAGTACCAGACCCAGGAAAATGGCAATAGCGCTGCCATGTACCCGGCCCTTGGTGAGGCCGCCCAGTTTATAGGCCACAAACATGATGATGCCCAGAAGCATAAAGGCGAAAATCATGCCGTTTTTAACAAATAACTTTGTAATCATTGCTGCCATATCCATGATTTTCCCTCCTTATTTGTGATCCTTGGCCAGTTCGCTGTCCGATACCGGAGCTTCCGCTTTCTTCCTTGCGAAGAAAGGGATAGCCAGGAATCCGATGACCACTGCCAGCACACCGCCCAGAACAGCCACCACGCCGCCGGAAAGAGCAGCTGCCACGTTCTGAATGGAGCTCATGGCAACAACGATGGGAATGTACATGGCACTCCAGAATTTAATGCCCTGTTCCTCCGGTGCCTTCATATATCCCTTCTGAATGGCCCAGGTGGAAATCAGGATGAGGAGCAGCATGGCGAAACCTACGCCGCCGATATTGGCCTTCACGCCCAGAAGCGCTCCCAGCACATCACCGATGAAATTGCCTGCCATATAGCAGCCGGCTAAAAGTGCAACACCGTAAACAACCATAATAACCCTTCCTTTCTTTGAAAAACGTCCGTTTCCGCTCCCCCAGGGAGCTTCGCCTTTCAAAAAACTTGAACCCTGCAAGTCTCTATTTGTTATAATAAAAGCAAATAGGACTTATCAAAAATCCTTTGATTTCTTTCAGCCTTAGTATACCTGCTTTCGTTGAAAAATTAAAAAATTATGAGCCCAGATGCAGGAAACAGGGGATAAGATGCAAATAAAATGTATTGATCGGGTAATTCATAGTTTATTGATTATGAATTTATCAAAACATAAAGGTTACTGTCTATGATTTAAGAGAGTGCGCTTCCCCTTGCGCCCCTTGAGATGGCAAGGGAACTTGATTCGCAGGGAGTCGAAGACGACTGAGAATCAAGTGACACGCTTCCCACCGGGGCGGAGAGGGCCACGAAGTGGCGCGGGGGGTGCTGCACGGCAAGAGCCTCAAATGATACTCCCCAGGCAGGCCGCCGTTTGGCGGTCAGGGCTGCCTTTGCGCTTCTTCTCTACACGCAGCCTTGTACACCCTTTTGCCGCTGCGCGGCATTTCTCCACGGGAAAGCATGTCACTGGATTCGCGGATCGCTTTGCTCCCCTATGAATCCAGTTCCTTTGCCACCCTCAAGGGGAAACAAGAGATGGTCCCGCTCTCACCTGCTCCATTGGAGATGGCAAGAGCACAAAGCACTGACCCTTGCGCCCCCTTGAGGGGGAAAGGGCCACGAAGTGGCGCGGGGGTGCTGTACCGCAAGAGCCTCAAATGACATTTTTTTCCCCCCCAGGCAGGCCGCCGTTTGGCGGTCAGGGCTGCCTTTGCGCTTCTTCTCTACACGCAGCCTCGTACACTCTTTTGCCGCTAACGCGGCATTTCCCCTCAAGGGAAAACAAGAGATTGTGCCGCTTCCCCTTACAACCCGGTCAGGCCCTAAAATTTTTCATTTCCCCATCGCCAGAAGTTCCCCACTTTTCCCATGGAAAGGATGATACTATGAATTCTTCCTGGATTATCGGCATCCAGCATGTATGGTTCGGCATTTCCATTTTCCTTCTTCTCCTGCTTCTGATCTGCCGCACCACTTTTTTCCGTGAAGCCATTTCCGCCAAGCATTTCAGCCGGCGGCATATGGTGTTTTTCATCCTGCTCTTTTCCGTCCTTTCCATCTGCGGTACCTACTGGAATGTGCGGGCCGGCGGGGGCATTATCAATTTCCGGGCGGTAGGCATTATCCTGGCCGGCCTCATCGGCGGGCCGGTGGTGGGTACGGTGACAGGACTTATCACCGGTTTCCATCGGGCCTTCTTTATTCCCACCGATGCCGCCTTTATCCATGGGGGCCTCACCATTATTCAGGGCATTGCGGCCGGTTTCCTTTCCAAGCGGCTGAAGAAGCACCATCACCAGCTGTGGATGTGGGCTTTTCTGGATGCCTTTACGCTGGAAATCCTTTTCTGGCTGTTTTACGCCTTTCTCACCTTTCCCCAGACCATCAGCCATCCCGAGGATTTCTTTGCCCTGTCCCTGCCTATCATCGTAACCAATACCATTGCCGTTTCTCTTTTCTACATGGTGATTGAGTTCTTTATCCACCAGCGGGATTCAGAAAAGACCCAGACCACGAAGAATACCTTTGATGCGGTGGCTGCCCTTTTTGCCACGCTGCACGACGGGTTCAACGATGCCAATATTTCCAAAATTGCAGAGCTTATGACTTCTTCCCTGCCCAGTCTCATCTGGACGGCCATTTCCTACAAGGACCAGTTCTACACCCGCACCAATTACAAAACCGAAGCCGATGAGACCCAGGGGGATGCGGAAATCGCCATTCTGAAGCTGCAGAAGTCTCTGCCCGATATGCCCCATCTCATGACGCTGCCGGTGACTTACAAAAATGAGACGGTGGGATATATTATCGCCGCCAAAAGCAAGGGCGATACGTTCACGAAGATGGGTATCGAATTCCTGCACGGCATCTGCCATGTGATGGAAGCCATTTATGAATACGACCGCATGAAGGAGGAGGAAAATCTTCTGGCGGAAGCGGAAATCCGGGCGCTGCAGGCCCAGATCAATCCCCATTTCCTCTATAACACGCTGAATACCATCAGCTACTATGTGAGAAGCGACCCTGATACGGCCCGGAAGCTCATCCAGTACCTGTCCGACTATTTCCGCCACAGTCTGAACAATCCTTCCAAGCTCATTCCCCTGTCGGAGGAACTTCATGTCATTGAATGCTACACGGAGCTGGAACGGGCGCGGTTTGGCGACCGGCTGAAAATCACCTACGATTTCCCAAAGGATAAGCTGAATGATATCCAGGTACCGCCGCTGCTCTTGCAGCCTCTGGTGGAAAATGCGGTGATCCATGGTATTTTCAAGCGGCCGGAAGGCGGTAAAATCAAGGTGGGCCTCATCGAGCATCCGAAGTATTTCAAGATTTATGTACTGGATACGGGTGTAGGCATTCCCGCCAGGAAGCGGAAGAGGCTTCTCATAGATCACAAACGGCGGGACCAGATTGGCCTCATCAATGTGCATCAGCGCCTCATGTCCCTCTTCGGCAGTGCCTGCGGCCTCCATATCGTAAGTAAGGAAAACCGGGGCACCCTTGTATTTGCCAATATCCCCAAAATTGAAAAGGCCCCAGCCTCTTTGGCAGATGAGGAAGGAGCCATTACGAAAACCATCGTCCTGCCGACAAAGAAATAAGAAAGGAATATTATGGAAGAAATCAAAACGCTGGTAGCTGATGACGAGCTTCCGGCCAGAGGAGAATTGAAGTATGAGCTTTCTGCCATTCCCGGCGTGAAAATCGTGGGAGAATGTGCCAACGGCAGAGAGGTCCTGCAGTTTTTAAAGGCCCACCCCAATGTGGACATCCTTTTTCTGGATATCGAAATGCCTATCATGAACGGTCTGGAATGCGCCAGGGAGATCCTTCAGATGGACCTGCCCTTGAAAATCGTATTCGCCACAGGCTACAGCCAGTTTGCCCTGCAGGCCTTCGATCTGGAAGCCTTCGACTACATTCTGAAGCCCTATTCTGAAAATCGCATCCGCCGCATCATTGAAAGGCTCACCGACAGCCTGGCCCTGCAGCGCGGGAAAATAGTGCCCGGCGAAGTAAGGGTCACTTCCCAGAAAGTATCTATCCAGACAAAAAATAAAACCCTCATGATTTCCCCATCTGAAGAAATCGTGCTGGTATGTACGGAAAAATCGGACCGCTCCCTCTTTTACACCACCAGCGGCATCGTGGAATCCAGGATGACCCTCCGGGATATAGAAAGCCTCCTCACTCCTTTAGGATTCTTCCGTACCCATAAGGGATACATTGTGAATCTTTCCATGATTCATGAAATCCAGCCCCAGGACAACGGCACTCTCCTTCTCACCATGACCAGCTATGAAAAGCAGAAGGTGCCTGTGTCAAGGCACTATATCAAAGCCTTCAAGAGCATACTGCATATATAAGAAAGGACCGCCACAGGGCGGTCCTTTTTCATAGGGTTCAGAAGGAAAGGTTCTTAGGATTGACAGCGGCTTCGCCGCTGAGGGTTCTTAAGTTTGACGCGCCTGACGGCGCGAGGGTTGTTGTGGCGGCTTCGCCGCAGATGATAAAGTCAGCGTTACGGGATTGGCTTTCTGGTGGGAGATCTCTCGACTCAGAGTTTCATCGAAGCGGTTCCCCTCTAACACCCATACCGGCGCATCCCCCCGCTCGAGATGACGATATTGGCGGGCGCCCCTATCGTCATTTCGACCGTAGCGGAGCGGAGTGGAGAAATCTCACGCCTCAATGATCAAGAAAGCGGGTGCGGCTTTCGCCGCAGGTTGTGTAGAAGGGCTGCATCACTTTTTCTCAGGGGGCGGGGAAAAGGTGCTTAAGATTGACCGGCCCACTGGGCCGGAAGGTTCTTAAGTTTGACGGCCCTTTGGGCCGAGGGTTGTGGTATCGCCCTTCGGTGCACAGCGAACACATTTTGCACTATGCGAACTGGATTTGTAAGGGAGCATCAGCGACCTGAAAATCCAGTGAGTCAGTGACAGCAGTGGATGAAGGAGCGCTAGCGACGCGCAAAATGTAGTGAGTCGTTTCCCCTTTAGGGGGCCATGCTTATAAGGTCAGGGTTACGGGATTTTCAGGTCGCTGTGCATCCACCTCCCTTACGCCTTCTGCCGGCAGTCTGCTGCCAGCTCTTCTATTTCCATTTCTTCTCCTTCTTCTTTCCGGAAGATTTTATACACGCCCACCGTGAGGAGCGGCAGGAGGAAGAGGGCCATGAAGGCGTAGGCCAGGGCCATGTAGCCTTTGGCGATGAGGTCGATGATGCCTACCTGGGCCAGAGCCACAGCGCAGGCCATGATGACCACCGTGGTCAGCCCTTTATTTCTGCGGGACAGGGCGGTTCTTCCCTTTTCTTCCAGTCCCTTGTCCACCCTTTCCAGGAGGGCATGAATCATACCGGTGGCTGTTTCCACCAGAGTCCATCCCATGATGAAGCTGAAGGCCACCATCATCCAGGAAGGCACGCCACTTTCCTGCATCATCATCATCCAGGGCACCTGGGCGCCCAGTACTTCTTTGGAAGGATAGAAGCCCATGACGGCAAAGTAGGTAAAGAACCAGGGCACCGTAGCCAGAAGGCCGGCCAGCACACCGCTCACTACCGATTCTCTCCGTTTCGTCTGTTTCTTAATGGTGAAGAAGGATGCCGGAAATACCACCAGGTTGCAGGCCATGTAGAGAAGGCCTGTCCAGAGAGCATGACCCATGGTGGCATCGGGCACGTAGGAATGGTCTGAAGATGCCATGACGGCTGCAATATTTCCTGTGTGTCCGGAAATGACCAGCACCGAGAAAGTGAGGTATCCTGCATAGAGGGCCAGGGTGCCGAAGGTTTCGAAGAAGGAAATCACTTTCTCACCGAAGAAATTCAGAAGGCCTGCCACCACCATAATGCCTACGACGCCAAACCAGTGGGACACGCCGAACATCTGCTGTACCACGGCGCCGGTGGCTGAGGACATGACAGCCAGAATGATAACCATGAACACCGTGTATACCAGGTCAAACACCGGATACAGGGGTCCTGCAATGGACTGGATGAAGGATTTGTAATCATACACATGGTACAGGCGGATCAGTTCATAGCACAGCACTGCCACCAGGGCAAAGCCTGCCATAATGCCAAGGCCTGCATACCAGCCGTAGGCGCCGAACTTGGCGCCGTACTCCACGATTTCCCGGCCCGTGGCATAACCGCCGCCAATCATGACGGACTGCAGCACAATGCCTGGAAGAAGATATTTCCCCAGGTTCCCATCAAACATCGAAGATACTTTCATAATAACCCTCCTTCAATATTCGGCAGGGCAATAAAAAAGCCCCTGCCACAATAGACAGAGGCGGATGTTCCGCGGTACCACTCTGATTTATCACTCAGACACAAAGCATAAAGACGATGGAAAAAGAAAAGTCCCTGTCCGAATAATCGGACAGGGGCGAAATCGCGGTACCACCCTGCATTATACTCCTATGTCATAGTCCTGTAACGGGCACTCCCGCTTTCCTTACTGCTGCTTCAGGAAAGATGCTCCCAAGTGATTGTCCATGACCCGTGTGTACCGGCTTTCACCATACGCCGGCTCTCTGGGACATCGTCAGCCATGTCCATCTTGCTCATCGCTCTTTATGGGCTATTATAGCACCATGAGACCCATTGTCAAGGAAAAACTGATTTTCGGTGCCGAGGAACAGAGTCACCGGCATGGGGCTTCCAGCTTTTAGCTTCTAGCTTTCAGGAAAACTCTACGGCCTGCGGCATGAATGACTATCGAAAATATCAAATGAAAAGTGCCACAGACAAATCAATTTTCCTGATTGCCGGAGGCTAAAAGCCCCCACGCGAATGGCTGTATCCATAAGCAACCCAGACTGCCTTCTGTTATAATACATACAAAACTCTACCTTACAAGGACGTGATTTCTTGCAATCCCAAAGCAGCATAAAAGCCTCATCTGGCATCCGTCCCCATTGGGTGCTCATGATGGTTACCTTTCTGTACATACTCATCAATATTACCCACCCGGAACTGAAGGGAGAAGCCATTGCCTGCTCCATGGGCCTCTTCATCTTTTACACCTGGCGCCGGATCCTGCTGATTCTTATCACCGCCGCCATTGCCTTTGCCCTGGTGTCCTTCTTCCCCTTCCTGGCTCCCGTGGCCTTTATTCTCATGGTTATTATCTTCATAGCCCGGCTCAGCTATATCCTGAAAAACTGGCGGGCCGTGCTGGCAGGATTCTACATGTATGCCCTGGCCTTCGGATTTGCTTTCTATGGTTCTGTATTTGGAGAATTGATCTGGGGCATTTCTTTCTACCATTACCGATTGAATGGTATAAACCCCCTTTGGGGATACCAGGGCCTGGAATACACCCTTGCCGCAATGGTAGCCCTCTTTTTCACGGTCATTTTCCATTTTATCATGCGCTGGCTCTACCGCCACCATTATACCCTGCAGCAGGCCCTGCCCATTATGGGGGTGGCGCCGCTTCTCATCATCCTCCTCTTTCTCCCCTTCATCAAAGCCTTCGACAGCTTTGAAACAGGAGTGGATACAGTGGATGCCGGCGGCCATTCCTTCGACGGCATAGATGGAAGCGGGCATACCGTGGATACAGCGGATTTCGGCCATACCGATATGGACGATTTCAGTCATCCCGACATCATCCATCATGACTCCATAGATGCCGGCAGCCACGATGTCTCCGACGCTCCCGGCGTCCACCACACCCATGATTACTTCCGTACCGGTCCCGATGGTGAAGTGCAGCATGTCCACGGCTATGAAGCCACGAATCCCGATGGCATTCCGGAAAATAACTATTCCTACCACGGGGATTCCTATGCAGACAGCACCGATGGCTCCATCCCCTCTGATGCCATAGATGCAGCTCCCATCCATGGCACTGAAGGTCCTCTTGCAGAATCTCCTGCGGATACAGCCCTTCTGGCAGGCACAGAAGGGGCCATGGAGAAGGAACGCAAAGAGCAGAAAGAAAAAGAATTGTCCCTGGACGATGCCATCCGACATAACAGGAATGACAGCCAGGGATAGTATGAAGAGCCTCTCTCCATGCTTGTTGTGCCCCCCTGGCGAATGCATGCTGACGGGTAGAGCCACTGGCACGGAGCTGCGAGTTGCCAGCTTCCAGCTTCCAGAAAGACTCTGCAGCCCACGGCATGAATGACTGGTGGAATTATCCAGGAGGAAGCGCCGCAGGCAGATCAGCCTTCCTGGCAGCCCCCACAAGTGACTCTATCCATCAGCATAAAAACCGCCTTACCCAATAGTCATGCAATCAAAAAGAGAGAAAGCCCAAATGGCTTTCTCTCTTTTTGATGACCGGTTATTCTCCCAGCACCGCATGAACCGCTTCGGTACAGAGTTTCACTGCCTTATCCATATCTTTTCTTTCGATGGTGAGCGGCGGATTGAAGTAGATAATGTCTCCCATGGGGCGGAGCACCAGGCCCAGGTCCATGGCTTTGCGGAAGATGTGCCATCCGATACGTCTGGCAGGGTCGAAGGCTTTCTTTGTCTTCGGATCTTCCACCAGTTCGATGGCGTTGATGAGACCGATGTGGCGGATTTCGCCTACGTTCTTATGATGGCCCAGGGCTTTCATCAGTTCTTCGTGGAGATATTTCCCGTCTTCATTCACCTTTTCCAGAATGTGGTCCCGTTTCATGATTTTCAGCACCGTCAGGGCGATGGCGCAGCCCATGGGATTTCCTGCATAGGTATGGCTGTGGACAAAGGCTTTGTGGGTGCCGTAGTCATCGTAGAAGGCATCGTACACTTTGTCGGTGGTAATGGTCATGGACATGGGCATGTAGCCGGCGGTAAGGCCTTTGGAGGTACAGAGGATATCCGGGGACACGCCGGCATGTTCGATGGCAAAGAGGGTGCCGGTCCTGCCAAAGCCGGCGGCGATTTCATCGTCGATGAGAAGGACGCCGTATTCATCGCAGAGCTTGCGGAGTTTCCGGAGGTATTCAGCCGGATAGATACGCATGCCTGCCGCGCCCTGCAGGATTGGCTCCACAATGCAGGCCACCGTTTCTTTTCCGTATTTCCTGAAGGCTTCCTCGGCACTTTCAAAGCACTCTACGCTGCAGGTTTCGCGGGTCTTGCCGTAGGGACAGCGGTAGCAGTCCAGACCTTTGAAATGGATATTGTTCATGAGCATGGGGTGGAATATTTTGGCATAAAGGTCCATGGAGCCCACGGACAGGGCGCCGATGGTTTCTCCGTGATAGGATTCGGGCAGGCACATGAAACGGGTCCTTTCGGGATGACCGGTCTGATACTGGTACTGGAAGGCCATTTTCAAAGCCGCTTCTACAGAGGAAGAGCCATTGTCGTGGAAGGTAAACTTGGTGAGTCCCTTCGGCAGCAGCGGTTCCAGCTCCCGGCACAGTTCGCTGGCCGGTTTATGGGTGAAGTTGGTGAAAATGACATGCTCCAGCTGATCCACCTGCTTCTTCAAAGCCTCATTGATTTCCGGATTGCAGTGGCCCAGAAGATTGCACCACCAGGAGGAAATGATGTCCAGATATTCCTTGCCATGGGTGTCATAAAGGTATACCCCTTTGCCGTGGTCTGCCACCACCGGCGGAAATACTTCGTTATCCTTCATCTGCATGGCCGGATGCCAGATGTATTTTTTATCTTCCTCTTCCCAGTTAATGTCTGCCATTTTATATACTCCTTTGTGTTTATTGTCATTTGGTTTGGATGGATATGGTGTCAGTTTTTGTGAAAAGGGGGCACGGATTCGCCGTGGGTTGTGTAAAAAGGTTGTGTAGAAGGGTTGTGTAAAAAGGTTCTTAGGATTGACAGCGGCTTCGCCGCTGAGGGTTCTTAAGTTTGACGCGCCTGACGGCGCGAGGATTGTAGTGGCGGCTTCGCCGCAGTTTATAGCCTCCTTGCGGAGGCTGGCTCGCTTCGCTCGCAAAATCGTATAACTGCGCCGCAGGCGGCATATATACTCATCGCCCGACAGGGTGATACCACAACCCTCAGGCTGTGCACATTCTGCAGAGAATGTGCAAGTCAGTCGAAGTTGGCCCATAGCCTGCCCATAAAAGGGCCTTCCTTTTAATCGACTGACCGTTAGGCCTGTCAAACCTGAGACCCCTCGGCCCGGCAGGGTCGTCAACCTTCGGAGCTAAAGGCTCCGTCAACCCTTACGCACATTAGGGAAGCACTGATTCATTCATAGAGTCTGCTTTTATAAGAATTTTTATGCACTGCTTCGTCATGGGACTCCTTAAATAGCTCGCTATTCGCGTCGTCCCATTCCTTGCATTGCATAAAAATCCAAGAATAAAAGCAGACAGTGATTTAATCAGCGCTTCCCCAGGGAGCACAGCCATCCCCTCAATCACTCACACTTCCGCGTAGCATCCTTCCAGCACCTTGGGGTCGCAGTGGAGGATGGTATCTCCTTTTTTCACCAGAGCAATCACCTTGACGCCGGTGATTTCTTCTATCATCTTTACATTGTCCTCTTCCATGACGCCGCCCTGCCAGTTGTTGAGGATAATGCCTTTGATGGGGATGTGGCGGTTTTTGATGTATTCGCAGGTAGTCACCACATGGTTAATGGTGCCAAGGCCAGCATCGGCCACCACCAGTACCGGCAGATGGAGCCAGCCGATAATGTCGGTGAGGTAGTAATGGGCTTTTTCATCGTGACGGATAGGGCAGACAATGCCGCCGCTTCCTTCCATGGTCACGTAGGGATATGCTTCCGTAACCCGTTTCCAGGCCTGCAAAATCACTTCTTTTTCCAGGGGATGGCCTTCCAGCTTTGCTGCCAGATGGGGCGATACGGCATGCTGGTAGAGATAGGAAAGGATCATGTCTTCCGGTTCATGAATGTCGGCAAACTTGTTTACAAAGCCTGCGTCAGAAGCGGCCACCGTAGGCGCACCGCTGATGGCAGCCTTGTAGTAGCCTGCGTCATAGCCGGCCTGCCTCATGGTTTTCACAATCAGCGCCGTTACGTAGGTTTTGCCGATATCCGTGTCGGTGCCGGTAATAAATAATCCTTTACTCATTTCAAACTCCCCCTTGCAATAAAATAAGGAAGACCTTTTTCGTTCTTCCTTGTGAAACCTTTACTCATGGATGCCCAGTGCCTTCACCAGCCTCTTGGAAAGAAAGGCTGCCAGAATACAGAGGCAGATATCACCGGGTACAGCCAGCAGGAAGCAGTACAGAATCACTGCCCATACGCCAATGGTTTTCCCGATGTAGAAATTATTGATGAAGTAGACGTAAATCATGCCGAACAGATACACCACTGCCAGTCCGCAGAGATTGGCAAAGAGGACCTTGCCAAAGGACCAGGAGCCGCTCATTTCACGGAGCTTTCCTGTGAGCCAGGCGCCGGCAATGAATCCCACCAGGTAGCCGAAGGTGGGCTGGAAAATATAGGAAGGGCCGCCGCCCTCCGTAAATACGGGCACTCCCACCAGTCCCAGCAGCACGTAAAGGGCTACGGAAAGAGCCCCTTTCCGGCTTCCCAGAAGGAGCCCCGCCAGGGTGGTGAAGAGAAGCTGCAGCGTAAAGGGACACACCGGCACCGGAATGCGAATGAAAGCGCCAATGGCAATGAGCGCCGTAAACAACCCGAAAAGAACGATTTCCCGGGACCTCCCCTGTCCCTGCTCCAATGCATTTTCCCGAACCATGTTCTCGCCTCGTTTGTAAACTAATTGTTATTTGTTCTCCGTATACACGGTTTACATACGTATATAATATAACAACCTTACTTTTATTTCAACGTTTACAATGTATTTTTAAGTAAAGGAATCACCCATGGATTCATCCAGCCTTCTTGGCGGCAGGTGACCGCACCAGGGCTTCCAATAAAAAAACTGCCATGGGATCATTCCATGACAGTTTTTGAAATAAGGCATCAGCGAATCACTGTGCCCTTGGTATCCTTGATGAAAAAGAGGACATTCACTGCTGCTGCCACATAAACGCAGGACAGGAGGGCGAAGGCGGCACTGAAGCCGTGGGACTGGGCCAGGGCGCCGATAATGGCAGGAGCAAAGCCCCCTACGGCACGGCCTGTATTGAAGATGAAATTCTGGGCAGTGGAGCGGGCATCGGTGGTATAGTTTTCAGAAAGAAGGGTACCATAGCCTGCCATCATGCCGTTGCAGAAGAAGCCCAGGAAGGCGCCGCCGAAGAGAAGGGCCACCGGGGTGCCCAGGTTCACGTAAATATAAACCATGGCCGCTGCGCAGATATAGAAAATCAGATAAGGAATCTTCCGTCCCAGACGGTCACAGAGATAACCGAACACATAAATGCCGGCAATCATGCCGATAACGGTAACAATCATCCAGCCGGACATGGATTTCGTGGTAAGGCCGTGTTCCTTCAGCAGGATCATGGGCAGCCACACCATAATGCCGTAGTAGCCGAAGTTCTGCACACTGGTCATCACCGTGAGGGACAGGGTGGTTACGGTTTTGGAAGGACTGGCAAAAAGATGGGCCAGGGGGAACTTCTTTGCTTCCTCCAGCTGCTCTTCTTCCTCAGCCGTCAGGGTTTCTCCCCTTTCCTTCCGGGCAGCCAGTTCCTTCTTCATTTCCTTGCGCTTCACCCACATAGGCGGTTCTTTAATGCCGTGACGGGCCCAAGCAGCCAGGAGCGCCGGTATCACGCCTACCAGAAAAAGGCCTCTCCAGCCATAATCCGGAAGCACCACAGCCGCCAGGATGGCTGCCAGCACGGCGCCGGCCTGCCAGCCCATGGCTACACCGGCAGTGGCTCTGGCCCGCTTGGCAGCCGGCCAGGTTTCAGAAACAAGGGTCATGCCGATACCGTATTCGCCGCCCAGGCCAAGGCCGGCCAGGAAACGGAGAATATTCAGATGGGTCACATTGTCTGCGAAGGCGCAGGCTCCGGTAAAGATGGAGAAAATAATGATGGTCAGAGAAAAAGTATGGACACGGCCGAAGTAGTCGGCGAATATACCGAAGAGATATCCCCCCAGCACCGTACCGATGAGGGTGTAGGTGGCAATGAGGCCACCTTCTCCCAGGGTCAGGCCGAACTCACTGACAATAGCCGCCATGGCAAAAGAAAGGATCAGCACATCCAGACCGTCCATGGCATAGCCGATGATGGAAGCCCACATGATTTTCCATCGTTCCTTCCGCGTGACACCGGTTTCTTCAAACTCCAGTTCTTCCAAAGATTTTTCCGACATAGTATCCCCCTAACAGGTCTTCCAAATGAATAAAAAACTGACCGCGCCGATTTCGGCACAAATTGTCTTATTTTATAATGGAAATCTTCATTTGTAAAGGGGAGAAAATAAAAAAAGGCCGCTTCGCGGCCCGGGATGCAAAAGGAGCAGAGGGCGATGGATGGCCGCTTCGGGGCAATGCATATAAATGAGCCGCCGAAGGCACCTGAACCCTCCTGCGTCTTAAATGACAGTCATCCTCCAGTGACTCCATCCTATTTCCCTTTCACCAGTCCTCCCTGGACTTCCTGCACATCGAAAACCGAGAGAAAGGCATTGGGATCAATGCCGTGAACCACCTGTTTCAGCTTGGTCACTTCCAGACGGGTCACCACACAGTAAAGCACATCCTTGTCATCCTTCAGGAAACCGCCCTGGCCGTGGAGTCGGGTAACGGCCCTGTGCATATCGTGGACAATGGCATCCGATACCTTGTCATAGTCCGTGGTCACGATGAAGATGCCTTTGGAAGAATCAAGGCCGGTAGAGACGGCATCAATCATGCGGGAGCAGATGAAATAGGCAATGAGGGAATACATGGCGCTGTTCCAGCTGAACACAAAACCGGCGGCGCCCAGGATGAAGAAGTTGAAGAACATAATGATTTCCCCTACGGAAAAGGAAGTCCTGTTATCCATCCAGATGGCCACGATTTCCGTACCGTCCGTAGAGCCGCCGCTCTTAATGACAATGCCTACGCCAATGCCGATGATGATGCCGCCGAAAATGGTGGACAGGAAAGGGTCCGTAGTGGCAGGCTTGAGCTGTTCAAACCAGGAGGAGCAGAGGGAAAGGACCACGATGGCATAGGTGGAAGATGCCGCCAGCCCGGCTCCCAGCCTCCGGTATCCCAGGTAAAAGAAAGGAAGGTTCAAAGCAACGATGAGCAGGGAGAAGGGAATGCCCGTCAAAGCCTGCACCAGAAGGGAAATACCGGTAATCCCGCCGTCGATGATGTGGTTGGGGATAAGAAACAGGTTCAGTCCGGCGGAGTAAATCACGGCTCCCACCGTGAGCCCCAGTATTTTTCTAAAAATAGATAACAGGTCTATATTTCTTCCTGCCATAGTCACAGCCTCCATGATGATACAAAAAATCCGCGGTCCATGCCGCGGATTCATTTTTATGGCGGAAGGGATGGGATTCGAACCCATGAACCTCTCACGAAGTTAACGGTTTTCAAGACCGCCTCCATCAACCGCTCGGACACCCTTCCATAACGATATTATTATAGGGGAGAAAGAGAGCGTTGTCAATGGTATAGGGCCGCTCCGCGGCCCGGGTTCAGAAGGTTCAGAAGGTTCAAAGGGTTCAAAGGGTGGTGGTAGCGGCTCCGCTGCAGATTATAAAAAAGGGGCGCGGCTGACGCCGCAGGTTGTGTCGAAGGGTTGTGGAAAAAGGTTCTTAAGATGGATGGGCCTACGGCCCAAGGGTTCTTAAGTTTGACGGCCTTTCAGGCCGAGGGTTGCGGATTGCCGCTGCGCGGCTCCCCCTTATCCGGCTGCGCCGGACTTTCCCCCATCCGGGGG
>ERZ1023650.48-NODE-48-length-28340-cov-28.607106_pt1 | contig 28340 bp, 29 predicted proteins | sample MGYA00380337_ERZ1023650 | MGnify/ENA primary metagenome ERZ1023650 (study PRJEB33179, sample SAMN07449042) | human gut metagenome | biome: Human-gut; feature: Human associated habitat; material: Faeces | host: Homo sapiens | place: India:Kasaragod | collected...
CGACCCATTTCTGGTGCCATTTCTTCTCGATTTCTCTGAAGTTGTATTCCATTGTTTTATCTAATAATTATGTTTCTTTTCTTAAATATAATAAGGTATAACCCTATTCAAGGTGCAAAATTACATTTATTTTGGCACATAACAAAATAAAATGCAAGTTTTTTATGAATTTAATGTCTTAGCATGCACACACTTCATGTTCTTTTCCAGTTGGGCGGTAGAGCTGGCTCCTACCAATACGCTGGTTACACCTTTCTGCTGCAATATCCAGGCAAGTGCCATTTCGGCGAGTGTTTCGTCTCTTTCTCCTGCTTCTGCGTTCCATTTCTTGAGCTGTTCCAGCAGTTCTGGAGTTAGAGCAGAGTGTTTCAGAAAATGCTCTTTTGCCATACGGCTGTCTGCCGGTATTCCGTTGAGATATCGGTCGGTGAGAAGTCCCTGTGCCAGAGGTGAGAACGAGATGAAACCGATGCCGTTTTCTGCGCAATAATCTAAGGTTCCATTCTCTTGTGGCGCATGGTCGAGCATGTTGAGTCTGTCCTGGAAAATGAGTAGCGGACAGTCGCGCTCCTTCAGATATTGGTCAGCAAACTTCAGGGCTTCCAGTGGCCAGCGGCTGATGCCGAGATAAAGAGCCTTGCCTTGCTTCACGATGTCTACCATGGCTTGAAGGGTTTCTTCGAGCGGTGTGTTCGGATCGTAGCGGTGGCTGTAGAAGAGGTCAACATACTCGAGATTCATTCTCTTGAGACTCTGATTCAGACTGGCCATCAGATACTTACGGGAACCCCAGTTGCCGTAAGGACCTTCCCACATATCATAACCTGCTTTGGTTGAGATAAAGAGTTCATCGCGATAGGGTTTGAAATCATCTTTCATCAGTCTGCCCATCGTTTCCTCTGCACTTCCGTATGGAGGTCCATAGTTGTTAGCCAGGTCGAAGTGGGTGATACCATGGTCGAAGGCATAGTGAGTGATGGCACGACTTCTTTCGTAAGAATCCACTCCTCCGAAGTTGTGCCAGAATCCCAAACTTATTTTAGGCAGCAAGATACCACTCTTGCCGCATCTCTTGTAGAGCGCTTCTGCATCGCTATAGCGATTGGCGTCAGCATGATAAATACCTTTAATGTCCATTATTCCTTATATTTTTTATTACGGCGAAGAGCCAGAAACTCTTCACTCTTCACCTTTCCTTTGTAAATGCCTATAAACAAGGCATTTGGCGTGGTGAAGAGTTTTTGTTCACTCTTCACCCACTCTTCACCACTCTTCACCGGTATGTGGTTAGGAGCCTGCCGGCTCTTCCTTTTCTACATCGCAAAGGTAATAAAAATATTCAATATAATCGTTGTATTGAATAAAAATTATTTTTTTTTCGATATGGAAGAGTAAGTGGGGATGTAGTAAAGGTCGATTGGTTATGGAAAAAACATTCTGTTATATGTTTGATATACTTTATCAAAATACACTTTTAAGGACGACTTTTTGTGACTTTCTACACTTTTAAGGACGACTTTTTGTAGTTTTATACATTTTTAAGGACGACTTTTTGTGCTCTTTGAAATAAAAAATGTATCTTTGCATTCAGAAATATCAAATAATCAGATAGTTATGAAGAGAAATGCCATCAAATACCTATATCAATGGAAAGCAAGCAACGACCGAAAGCCGTTGATTATGCTTGGAGCCCGCCAGGTTGGCAAAACCTGGCTGATGCAGGAATTTGCCAAAGAGGCCTATACCCGTAGTGCGTATGTAAACTTCGAAGACAATGAAATGCTCCGGGAAGTTTTTACACATGACTTTGATATTCCCCGTATTATCAATAGCATACAATGGAGTACAGGAGTTTCTATTGATGAAAATACGCTTATTATCTTTGATGAGATACAAGAAGCACCCAGGGGTATCACCGCATTAAAGTATTTTGCAGAAAAAGCACCTCAATATCATGTCGTAGCTGCAGGTTCATTGCTCGGAATTGCGATGCATCAGAATGACTCTTTTCCTGTAGGTAAGGTAGATTTCATGCATTTATATCCCCTCACATTCTTTGAATTTCTAGATGCAATCGGTGAAAGCCGTATGGTAGAACTGCTGATGTCAAAGGATTGGAATATGATAACCATGTTCCGGAATAAATTTGAGGAATGCCTGCGACAGTATTATCTGGTCGGGGGAATGCCGGCTGTAGTACAGTCTTTTGCCAGCGAGGGAAATCTGTCTGAAGTCAGAAGCATTCAAAAAGGAATCCTTGAAGCGTATGAGCGTGATTTTTCCAAACATGCTCCGGCCATAGAAGTTCCACGTATCCGAATGGTATGGAAATCCATCCCATCCCAGCTTGCCAAGGAAAACAAGAAATTCATCTATGGTGCCGTAAAGGAAGGAGCTAGAGCAAAGGATTTTGAGCTCGCTATCGAATGGCTGAAAGATGCAGGGTTGATCTATAAGGTAAACCGTTGTAAGAAAGCCCTGTTGCCATTGGCTGCATACGAGGATTTTTCTGCTTTCAAGTTATTCCTGTCTGATGTGGGACTGATGGGAGCCATGATCAATATTCCTGCCCAAAGCTTGCTGGAAGGAAATGTGCTGTTTTCTGATTTCAAGGGGGCACTGACAGAACAGTATGTCCTGCAGCAGCTGAAGGAAAAATCTTCCTTGTCTATCTATTATTGGTCGGCAGAAAATTCACGTGGTGAAATAGATTTTCTAGTGCAGGATGAAGAAAGAATCATTCCGATAGAAGTAAAGGCTGAGGAGAATTTGCAGGCTAAGAGTTTGAGGGTGTTTGTAGAGCGCAATCAGGGATTGAAAGGTATGCGCCTATCCATGTCACCTTATAGAGAGCAGGATTGGCTTGCCAATTATCCATTATATTCCGTATCTGCAATATTTGGATAAAAATCGAGTTCACAAGGTTGTGGACCACAAACTTGTGAACTTTTAATAGTATATTGTAAATCAGGTATTTAAATGTGTCTTTTTTTGACGCCTGGCGAAAGACTTTCTTTTAAATAAACAATTCATCCATCGTAATCTGTTTCTGTACGATGTCGCTATGTTTGTTCTGCTTCAATCCGAAAGAAGTAATCAATGTAAGGAGAAGCGATTTGGAAGTCTTAGTCTCTTCTGTGAAGATACGCAGTTTCTCCAGCAACTTCTCCTCATATTCCTTGCTGATTTCGAATTCGCTCTTGTAGAATTTCATCTCACAGATATTGATGGTTTCATCTTTCCGGTCTATCAGCAAGTCTATTTGAGTTCCCTTTTCTGTATTGCTGCTTCGCCATGAGCAAACCAAGGTCTGTACTCCCGAAATTCCCAGGGCGTGCTTGATTTTGTCTATATGGTTTAGACAAAGCATCTCGAAAGACAAGCCAGCCCAAGTATGGTATAGCTGACTGTTCTGGGAGGATGACCAGAAACTGGAATCCTGATACTTGTTGTGCTTGATGAAACGGAAGTAGAAGAGTGTATAGAAATCTACTAACTGGAATAAGGTGTTTCGCTTTTGGCGAATGTCGGAAGTCATCTTATTGGCTGTACTGAATGGTTCATACAGACGGATGAATCCGCATTGTTCCAATTCTTCCAGTACAGTAGAGAAGGCTCCATTATCTTTTCCTCCCGATGCCTTGACCAGTTCCTGTCGGGTCATACCCATTCCTTTGGTAGCAAGGGCAGTAACAACGGCGATATGGTCGGCTGATTTCTTAAACAAAGCTCTGTATAAGTCGTTGAACTCATCTTTCAGTTCTGCATTGTCTGCGAAAAACAGCTGGTCGATGTTCTGTGCCAGACTTTTCGATTTATCCATCATAGACAGATAATAAGGTATTCCTCCCATAACCATATAGCATTCTGCTATCTGTTTTCGGCTGTAGCCGAAGTGGTAAGCCTTGAAGTATTCTTCACATTCGTGCAGGGTGAATGGTTTTACAATCAGATGATGGGTCAGTCGGTTGTGCAAGCCACCACGGTTGCGAATCAGGTTGTTGATCATCCAGGAGGTGGCGGATCCGCAAACGATGAGTTTGATGTCGTTGCGCAGTACAGCCCAGCTGTTCCAGAAGTTTTCCAGTGCAGGTATGAATCCCGATTTGGCGGTATCCATCCATGGCAATTCATCGATGAATATTACTTTCTTGCCTTCCGGAAGTGTTTCTATGTATTGTGATAGGGCATAGAATGCCAGCAGCCAGCTCTTGAATGTCTGCAGAGTGGTGGAGTGGGTATATTTTTGCAGGGCAATGCTGAAGTTGACAAGCTGTTCGCCTTTGGCAACTCCATTCATTCCTGTCATGAAGAAGGCAAAATGGTCCTCTACGGCTTTTCTGATGAGAAAAGTCTTGCCTACACGTCGTCTTCCATAGACGGCGATAAACTCTGATCTATCGGAGTTTATATATTCATTGAGCAGTTTGAGTTCTGCTTCTCTTCCTATCAGTCTCTGTTCCATATCTTTCGTTATTTTCTGCGCAAAGATATAAAAAAATACCCATTAGCGCAAATTATTCGCGGATAATCTGCGCTAATGATATGAAAAAAGCACGTTAGCGCAGATTATCTGCGTGTTTTGGCCTTTTTATTTAATACAGAATCATCGGCAAGAAGGGATAAAAAGGGGCTATAGTTTCTTCTGTTTGGCCCCATTGATTTGTTAGATGGCTAATATAAAATACACTTTAAAGGACGACTTTTTGTGGTTTTCCACACTTTCAAGGACGACTTTTAGTGCTATTTGAAGTAAAAAATGTATCTTCGCATTCAGAAACATCAAATAATCAGATAGTTATGAAGAGGTTACTTCATTAAAATTGATTTATTATTGTAGCCATAGCCGATAATCTTGACATCTACTTTTGAATGGATTAAAGTTGGTGAACCTTGTATCTTGTATTGGAAGTAGATTGTATCTATTTTCTCTGTTGTGGCTATTTTGAGAGTTTTAACTTGATTGAATATTTCCATTGTTATCTTTTTGAATTTTTTATTGTCGCAAATAACCACTCTTTTTTTTACAATATATCCTCGTTGGTCTGTTTTGTACTCAATAGCAACGTATGCCTCCAAATTATTTTTTTGAAACTCAATAGGATATTTACATTTTCTTTTCAATTCGTTTATAAACAACTCTTTATTTCTATAGTCAGGATTACCTGTGCTTACTTGGCATACATCAAATAGTTGCGGAGATGTTTCCACAAGAGACACATTAGTATTGGAGTTGCATGAACCAAATACTACCAAAACTGTCAATAATATAATACCCACTAATTCCTTCATCTTTATTCTATATGATTTTATCTATGACTCCACTTTAAAAAGTGGATAAAATTTGACCATTGTAGAACACACCTTGTTTCGGCTTTGCATTGCCCTCGTCCAATCTGCGAAACACCTCGTCTATGCGCTTATTGGTTGCTTCAATGTGCTTATCGGTATCTTGTTGATGTTGCAGGATTTCCAACTGATGATATTCCATCGTTTCCAAACGACTAAAAACAGAAGCATTGTTTACCATAAAGTGACGCATGGAAACAAATGCTCGCATGATCTGAATATTAACCTCAATAGCTGTTTGTGAACGAAGAACGCTACTAAGCATTGCCACGCTTTGCTCTGTAAAAGCATAAGTTGAATAGCGGTTGCCGCCTCTTCCATTTGAGATCACAATTTGTGACCTCAAACGTGTTGTTACTTATTATTGCATTCAAAGGTAGTGCTTTTAGCCTTTAAGCCACTATTGCACAACCTCTTTTTTTGAAAAGAACGTAAAATTAATAGTTTTATTGCTGTGATTGTACTTTTATTAACTAAAGTTTCCCACCCCAAAATAATAGGGTAAAAATAACAGTTTCTCGATAAAAAGTTGTATCTTTGTAATCGCTAAAGAACAAAATTGAAGAAGTTCCTCCAAGGGTGGAATATTCTCTCACACCAATAGCCAAGGACTTCTTGCGAGAAATCAGTTACGTCATAGAATGAGGGCAGCTGCATTTTGAGCAGATAGTGAAGGGTAGAAAATAACCATATATATATTTATATTCTTTAACTAAACTTTGTGCAGTCATCAAGCCTTTGATGTATCTATATCAAAATAGATAGTACGAAACAATTCGCTCATGGCTTCAAATATAACAACATTAGTAGAAAAAGCAAAACAAGGTGACGCTGACGCTTTCAGCACATTATACCAAATGTATTATCCTAAGATGAAAGGGATATGCATCAATATTCTTAGAGAGGACAAGGCTGTCGTTGACGACCTTGTCCAAGATGCTTTTATACTTGCGTTTGTTTCATTAAAAGACTTGAAGAATACTCATAGGTTTAGTCAATGGCTTACAAGTATCACCACTAACCTTGTATTGAAATATCAGGAGCAAGGTAAGAGATACGATTTCATTTCCTTGTCTGATGTAGAGGAAGAATTTAGTTTCGTATTGGAAGATGGCAACACTTCCAAACAATCAATTCCGTATGAGGAAATTATGTCTGCAATAGACAGTTTGCCTGAAGGGTATAAGAAAATATTCAACATGTCTGTTTTGGATGGCTTGTCCCATCAAGAAATCAGCGAATTACTTAATATTGCTTCACATAGTTCTTCCTCGCAATTATCAAGGGCAAAGGCAATGTTGCGAAACATATTGTCCCCAAGAGCTATGCTTATCATCGTATTGGCGTTGATAGTCATCCCTGTATATAGATATTTTACTGCAAAGAAGAAACTCGTTTCTGAAAATGATGTGAATATAGTTCGAACTCGAAAGCCTAATGAAGGCATTACGCCTATACAAAAGAAGCCTAATGTTTCTGTTAGTAGAATACAAAACGCTATTTTGTGCTCTAATTATCGAAGTGTTCAACAGGGAAGGAACACTGTAATAACTGTTGGCGATTCGATTAAGGCAAGTCAAAATGTAATAGTCGAAATATCCGATTATTTGCAGGATAACCAACATATTTGGGCTGATAACAAGCGAGATAGTATCATCACAAAAGATACTGTATATACACCTATTCCAAACGAGGAAAGATGGATTGCGGATGATACAAAGACGCACAAGAAAAGTAAATGGCAATTGCTCGCAGCTGGTTCTTTGGGTACTACTCTTGTGCAAAATGTTTGTAAGATTATAACAAGTAGCGGTGATGATATTGCGAGTGAACAACCTTCAAAAAAGATTTTTACTACATGGGAAGAGTATTCTGAATATCTACATCGCTTAACACCAACTGACCCAACGGCGGAAAATGTTGCAATGATGGATATTGCCGATAATAACAAGGGCAAAATTGAAGAGGTAGAACATCATGACAAACCTATAATATTAGGATTGGCTGTGAACAAGAGCATAGGAAAGCATTGGAGTTTAGAAACAGGACTCCAATACTCTTACTTGAAGTCATATTTTACTTTGGGTACTGGCAATTATCATGTTGACAAGGAACAAAAGTTGCATTACATCGGTATCCCTGTCAAGCTCTCGTACCAATTCATGGCGTACAAGAAACTGTCGGCTTACGGTTCTGCAGGAGCAAGCATTCAGATACCATTGTCTGGAAAGACATATGCAGACTATGTAGTAGGAGGAAAGTCTGGCTATACAACGGATTGGAAGACAATACCTTCTATACAGTGGACTGTAAACACTAACATCGGAATACAATATCAATTTGCACCAAAGTTGACATTGTTTGTTGAGCCAACACTGAATTGGTACATTCCGAATGGAAGCGAAGTCAAGAATACTTGGACAGAACGTCCATTTACATTGACTGTACCTTTCGGTATTAGGCTCTCTTGGTAAGAAAGTATCATTTTGCATGCAGTCTTTATGAATGATCTGTATCTATATATACAGAAAAGTCAAAAAATAAGATACATGCAAAAAAGACATACAGACAGAAAGATGTATTTCCGTGACTTGGAGATAACATCTAAGGAGTTTTACATCAGCTACTTGTCAGATTTTACGGAACTGACACCAAAGAGTAGAATCTTGGAGGTAGGCTGTGGTGAAGGAGGAAACTTAGTTCCCTTTGCACAGTTGGGCTGCAAAGTGACAGGTATGGATATTGCCGAATGCAGAATTAAAGAAGCCAAAGCATACTTTTCTGAAATCAGCAATCATGCCACATTTGTATGCAGTGATTTCATGCAATATCCTGTTCCATGTAATGAAGAGGATAAATATGACGTAATACTATTACATGATGTGATAGAACACGTTCCGACAAAAGAGCCATTTCTTGCACACCTAAGAAAGTTTATGAAGACAAAAGGCGTGCTGTTTGTCGGATTCCCCGCATGGCAAATGCCTTTTGGAGGACATCAACAGATTTGCAGAAGCAAACTTTGCTCACATCTGCCATTCATTCACTTGCTGCCAAACCCTTTATACCGGTTGTTGCTAAAAACATGCAATGAAAAGAAAGGAACTATGAATGAGCTTATGAGCATAAAAGAATGCCGAACAAGTATAGAGTTGTTTGAAAGACTCATACACCAATGCGGCTTCTCGGTAACAGACCAAAAACTTTGGTTCATCAATCCTCATTACAAGCAGAAGTTCCACCTTACCCCACGACTCTTGCCACATTGGGTCTGGAAGATGAAGTATATCAGAAATTTCTTCACCACTTCATGCTGGTATATATTGACCATAAGCCATAAATAGAACTTACGTTCTTTAGGCAACCATTAAATCTATGAAACAATAAATAAGATATACTTAACCATTTCGGAAAAGCAGACTCCAAAAAACAGTATTGGAATCTGTTTTCAGTCTTGCTTTAATCTGAAGTCTATTCAGTTCCCTCCATCATTGAGAACAATTGGTAATCATGCATTCCAGTCTTGCTCAAATCTTGAGAGTATCAGTCTCCCAGGCTTAACCACCATCGCAGAGAGCACTTTCGATGGTTGTAGTAAACTACAGGAAGTAAGAGTTCCTAGCACATTGGAGCGTATCGGTGACATGGCTTTCAACAATTGCAACAATTTGAACAACGTATATACTTATACCGTTCTCCCTATCAACATCTACCAGAATACGTTTACCAATTTCAAGGCTACTACCCTTTGGGTGCCATTTGGGATTATATTCTGTACTATTTTACATCATTTCCTTCTTAAACCAAAGCTCGAACACGCAGTCGGCAATGAAGATGCCATCCTTCTCCAAGGTGATCAATTCCTTGTCGATGAGGGCTTTCTTGATGCGGTCGATGAAGTTGTTTCCGGCAACCGACATACCATATACGAATGCCTTTTCCATTGTTTTTTTGCTTGATTACGGATGCAAAGATAAGCAAAAAAATGAAAGTTCACAAGGTTGTGGACCACAAACTTGTGAACTTTTAATATTATTTTGTAAATCAGGTATTTAAAAGCTGTTTTTTATGCATAAAACAAGCCTGAATCAGAGGCTTTTCTTATCAAACACACCATTCATCGTGATGCAGAGATGCTGGAACTTGCTGAGGAGCTTGTCTGACCATTTCGTCATGTTGTAAAGGTCCTTGATTTCCTTAAACTTCTTTTCATCCCATTGCGGATAATCTATCTCTGAGAAATAACGGCGGTAGTCGCGGAGATTGTCGCCCGAGAAATGGAGATAATCGTCGATGTCGCCAAACCATTCGGGAGTCATCATCTGGGTGGCAAAGGCTTCGAAGTTCTGGTTGTCCTGAAGCATGCAGTTGTGATTCAATACACACCATACGCAGAACCAATGGTTCTTGCGGGTAACAAATTTCAACATATTGGCTATCTGAGCCTTCAGATTCTGCATGTCGATGTATTTGCCGTCTTTTACTTTGTAGAAAACCTCGTTGGGAAGGGTTTCCGGAATGCCTTCGGGATGTTCCAAATCGTAGATTTCCTGCTCGATGATGTGCCATTTTACGGTGGCTGATACCAGCTTGAGATATTCTTGTGCTGTAAAATTGACGTGGGCAAGCTGGGCGCCCAGCAGTTGGGTATCTCTTATATATTTCATAAAGTCGAGGCGCAGATTTTCCGGAACCTCGTCTTTTAGCGTTTTTCTTACTTCCAGCAATTGGCTGACGGAGAGCTGCTTTCCGTTGTTGTCATATTCCAGGGTTGTAAAGTATCGGTCTATGTCGCTGATGCCCTGTGGTTCTTCCTGATATTCCTGTAGCGACATTTCGAAGAGGCGGGTGGTCTGCTCTTCGCTCATGGCGAGGTTGGTGAAATGGCTCAGCTGGCGGAAGTGGAGCATCAGATAACATGCCATGCTGTATAGCTGGAAGAGATTCCAAAGGCGCTCTACGGGTTTTACGCCGGGGATATGAGTGGGTTTTACCTGGCGTAACAGTTCTTTCTGGAGTTTGGTTACTTCGTTTACGTCGATAGTACTTCCTTTGCCCAGTTCATCGGTTTCGAAAAAATCGTTGAGTTTTGGCAGGATGCGGGTCATATCCAGCGGCGCCACTTTCATCCGTTTTCCTTCTATCTGTTTTCCCTTTTTCATGTCTTCCATGATATGCGCCATCAGGGGTGTAAACTTCTGCATAACGATGATGCTGATGCTTACTTCGTGGGTTTCGTTCTGCTCCTTTCGCTGCTTGGCTATGTCGTTGTGTTGCAGCACCATATCTTTTTCTGCCATATAGCAGAGCCGGGTGGCTTTGGTGCAGAGCGAACGGATATCGAAGGTAAGTTCCTGCGGACTGTAATCTTCCCATGCATCTACCAGAATGCTGAGCATTCGGCAGAAGTTGTCGAGCTGTCGGTCGAAGACTTCGTAGCTGAATTCTATTTCATCTTTATCTTCATTCATTGTCAGTCTGTTTTAAGAAAAATTACACTAAAATTTGCCGAATAGCTTAAAATGAGCTATTTTTGAGCTTTTCACCTCAATATAGGTGATGATTTGGCAATAGTTTCAACTTCTGCATTATACACAAGTTTGCTTGTCAAACAACTCTTTTCGATGGCAAAGGTACAACAATTAAATGGATTAATGAAAATCATATCTTTTTTTTAGATTTTATTTTCAGTTGATGTTCTCTTTACTCCAATTCAACCATTGTGTGTTCTTTATGTGCAATTTATCAGCTTTCAAAATGTTACAGCATAACTATACCTACTCTGAGAAGAGTATTCTAGGCTTTTGGTGTAGTAACTGTTGATTTAGGTTTTACAGGAAAAGTGGCATTATAGTAAAGACAAAAGCTATGCATACAGCTTTAGAGATGAAAGGTATTTCAACTAAGACCATATGCACAGCATGCTATCATTTAACAATAGTAGTGTTCTGTACCATAAAAGAGTAATTTAAGCCAGTATTTCCTGTTTCAGTGCTTTTATTCGTTTTTCTATAATACAGTCCCATAATTTTGAACCGCCCAACTCTGAGGCAGGGATATATTCACCATACCTTTCGAGAAATTCCTCATTGTAGGTAATAGAATCGTCACCATATCGATCTATTATGTATGCCCAATTCCATCTGTCAGCATACTTGATTAAAAGTTCGTGGGTCATGTCGATACAAGACTTGTCTGATAGCACTTCCCAATCCCAACAATCCTTAAATGTCTCTATGTTGTCTTCTGTAAACAATAGTGTACTACTGTTTGATGTCAATTCGTGCCAGTCAAGTCTGTGCTTGAATTTTTCAAGTAGGCTTTTGGTCCACACTACATTGTAGTTTCTTGAAATTTCTTTCCAGTCCACATAGTTCATATACTTCTCAAGCAACTGTTCTGTCCATGGAAAGTCTTTGGAGAGTTCTTTCCATGCAGCATCGTCCATCATACGAGAAACCAACTCTTTGTTTAACTTATCATTTGCCATATCTTTGAAAATTTAATTACGCTATTGGGTGCAAAGGTATGGCTATGGTGCCCCATTATTTATGACAGGTTAGAACTAAATTAAAATTCATTGAAAGTTTTATTGTTGATTCAATATGTTGATGACTCTCATTGCACCGTGCCTGTCTTGCCATATTTTTCCTTCAAACTGTAATTGTCTTTGATGGTATTCTGTATTCAGAACACCATCAAAGTCAAGAAAAATTATTTTAGCAACTTTCTTTTCCATAAGTGATCTTAGGAATTTTATGTTTCTTCATTTCAGTGTTATTGTCCACCATATTATATAAACACATGGCTGCATAGTAGGCATGTGGATGTTGTGGAAGCATCATGAATGGCAAACGATTGTCCCATGCTTTTACTGGTGTTCCAAGAATCATGCTCCAAGGGCGTTCATACAAATAGAACTCTTCTTCGGAAGTCTCACATTCTACTATTTGCCCCGTTCTTTTGGATTTAAACTTATGCGCAATAACGACACATGTTCCTGACGCCCCCATAAAACCATTTTTGTATGGGCACGGAGTGACGTGACGATATGCTTTAAGCAAGGCATAGACTCTATGCAATACCGTGAAGTTATTATTTACCTTTGAATCTTCGTTTTTCTGTTGCAAGCATGCCAAGACATCTTCCCAAGTGCTGTTCTTTATATAAAACAGCAACGTAGGCAAAAGCGGCTCTGTCAATTGGTTAACAAAGCCCTCACTCAATAATCGACCTGCATTCAAACGAACGATTTCATGAAATCTCCTTTTTGCTTTAGTTCCCAGCCTTGTTTTTCTTATGCATATTAAACTGAATGGAGGATGCTTCACTGCTTCTATCTTTTGCAACGGATTGTTAGAACAATCAACGATTGTAAGCAACGGATTCTTTCTGAGGTTGATTCTTTGCAGCCTATTTCCATGTACATCAAGCACAGAGAGATATTCAGTCTTGCTTAAAGACATTTGTTTCAACATTTGATTTGGACACAATAGATGCGTCAATCCCTTACAGCCGGAAACATCTATTGAGCATATTGCCTTGTGAGAAACAATATGGAATCCCGTCAATACGTTCTCCTCGTCTGTTTTTATTGTAATACAGTAATAGCCTGGCGATTGATATGAATGTCTTACCTGTCCCCAGTCATCCACTTTCCATTTTTTAGATTCTGCTGCTCCATCACCCCAATCAATTGTGACTATTGCATTCATCATGACCTTCAACTGAAGAACCATGTCGTTACATTTTTGGCAAGTCGCAAGTGTCAGACAGTCAACTATAGGGTTGAGCTTCTTCTTCATCTGTCTAAAAGCAATCTCCAATCGAAGTGGAAACAAATCTTTCGGCTCATCTCTCCTGTAGAAGCTGTACTTGCCATACTCGTGGCTATCAATATTTTTCCTATAGTACCACATCGCTTCTATATAGTTATGCCTTCGCTCAGCCATCCTTCCCAACTGGTATTGGGCTCTGTTTCCCCAGTTGTAGCCATTTTCAAGTTCTTTGTAGTATTGAGCCCCTTTGTCGAGATTTTGCTCTACACCTAATCCATAGGTATATAGATGAGCGAGTTTGTGAGTGATTTCTTGCTTAATCGCCCAATCATACCATTCGGTTGTCTGCATTTTCTCATGCAAAGCTTTAAATAAAAGAAACGCCTTGGAAAATTGGCATTTATCGAAGTAGTAAAGTGACACACGCTCCATGGAAAGAATGTCGCCTTTAGCCGCAAGATGCTCCAACACTTCCAAAGCCAAACTGTTACCTTCCTGAAGATAGTAGAATAGAGGAAAATGGAAGCTATGCCAATAGTAGGCATCATTACGTACTATAGGAGGAAGCGGACTGTAGGGCTCTGTTGCTACAGGATGACTCATCAGGTGCTTGAACCAAGGATGGCGCATCATGTCGGCAAACGTAGGATGCTTGCCAAAAGTATCTTCGCAAACGGTTTTCGAACATTCCGTGCACCCTTTCCCCATGACAAAATCCAAAAGCACATACTCAACAAGGCAGATTTTTTGTTTTTCTGCCATAGACCGAAGGTCGGACAGGAGAGTCTTGGCTTCATCCTGTTCTTCAGCAAAATTCAGCCTACGTATAGTATTATGGAGTTCATCTTCAAAGATGTCATCATCCGTACTATCAGCGTTTCTATTCCGCATATGGTGCAATATGCTATTAAATGTCGCAATTCCCATAAGTTTACCTATTTGTCTTTTAGAAAAAATCTTGTATATGTTCCTTTATGTCATCCAAGATGGCATGATAATACTTCCACTTCTCGGCATCTGTGATGCCTCTATCTCCATCCTTGGTCGCTGTAGGATGATAGGTCTTGTAAGCAAGGCTGACGCCTTCAATGTCGAGTTTTGCCACTGCGTCAATATCATTTCCTGCCAAAGGCATTGGCGAACCCTTTACGTTGAAGTTATCTTGGATGTAGCTGTAATAGGTGTTTTGGCCAGGACCTGTCAAGAAGATGAGAACATCAGGCTTCAATATCTCTATCTCCTGAGGGATGACATGGAAGTATTCTTTCTCCAAATCATGAATGCCAGAATCAACACCCTTGCGTCCTCCTAAGGACAACTTCGATATGTTGTTCCAAAGGTATGCTACTTTCTTGTCGGAATACTGTTCGCCGAGAACGAAGTCTTTGATACCCGACATGATACCATTGAATCCCATGCTGAAGAACTTATTCTTAGCCAAGTGATTGTCAGAATCAGTAAGGAAATATTGCCCTTTATAATTGTCAGAATAGAAACGTTGGTATAGTTCTACGAAATCGTCCGACTGTATTTGAGTTCCATCATCCGATACAGGTATGGGCCAATTGAGGGCTTCTTGTCCGAATACCATAACTTTCAAGTCGACATCAGTCCACCAACTCTCGTCAACATAACCTCCTTGGTTGTTATGTTCCAATGCTACACCCAGCATAAAAGGTGCTTGTACCTTGATGCCTTTAGCATCCAACTGTTGTTTCAGTTCATTCCACTTTGGCTCATATAAGTTAGCCAGTTGTTTTGTTAAATTGTTCATAATTAATATGTTTTATAATTAAACTTTTGGTTCGTACAAGTATAGAACCTCTACAACATTGTCTGTAGAGTTTTGGATAGACCACTGCAAACCAATATCTTCACCCATTTCGTCTAAATTTTCATTAAACGTTTTCATGTAAGAATCTGCAAATTCACAATTCAGTTCGAAGCATAGACCATAATATATAGCTTTTGCGTTAGAATCAATTGTGACTTTCTTCCCGATTTCAGTAGAGACAGCTCTCACAAGTGGATATGTAACGCTGTATTCTCTGAATTCTTGTATGGAGAAAGTTATCCTACTTGGATTCACCAAGTGATGATGTATAAAATTAAGAAGTATTCCTACAGATTCCACGTCTGTCATGATATAATTGTCCCATAGTTTCTGTAAATGCTTGTAATTGGCACATGGATGCAAATTTATCACAAAGCAAGTCTTGGGATGCTTCATTTTTGCAACTATTGCATTTATTTCATTGAGATAAGCTTCTGCGTCATCAGTCAGAATTACAACCCAATCTGTTCTTGAATCCATGGATTCCAACGGCATAGTCTTCCATTCTTTTGAACAGACATTGTTAGCTAATTTACCAAACTTAAAAATAACTTCTTGGTCTATTGCCATATTTTCTTGAACTAAATTGAAGAAGACATCTGATTCGAAAAAAGCGAACCTGAATTTATACACAAGTTCTTCTTCTGAAACACGTAGCTCCAGGGATTCGGAATCACCTCCCATTCTTTTGACAAGTTCTTTTACAGGCTTCAGGCTACCTTCCAATACAGTAAAATAGATATACCATTCTCCTTCTATACATGAGAAGTTGATATACGTGGGAATCCCATCGTAGCTAACTTTGTATCCGTAATTGTCCACGTAGGGTATTCTGCCATCGTAGTTTGCTTTAATATACGAATTGATCTCATCGATGAATTTTTTTCGGCAAGAACGCTCGTATTCTTCCAAAATCTCATTTTTGGCATTACTGATATCTGATATGGCTTCTCTTAGCGTACAGCATAGGTCATCCAATGCAGAGCATTTAGCTCTGACTGACAGTCCTTCTAAGTTTTTGAGCTCTTTGTTAATATCAAATCTTTCCATAATCTATATTTTGTTAGTCGTTTTCATATAACTCCCACAAGTCACTTACCCAACCTTTCATGGTCTTACGTAGAGACTGTGGTTCCAATACCTCTATCATATTTCCAAAATGTAACAGTTCCATGATGAAATCATAGGTAGGTCGCAATGTCAGTTCGAAGTCTGCGTAGTCCTTGCAGGTGAATATCTCTTTCTGCGTAGGATGCAATGGCAGAGAACGAAGATAATGCTGATGTTGCCTATTTGCCCGAACCACAATGCGTTGCAATGGGATGGTCTCGTCTGTTACTATTCCATAGAATGAGGAAAAATAGGTGTTTGCATCAAAATTCTTGGGCATCGTGAAATGCTCTTTGGTTTCCTCAAAATTTTCCAAACGGTCAAGCCCATAGATACGCAGATTGTTATCAACGAGATTCTTCGCCAATAAATACCATCTTTTTTGGAACATCTTTAGGCAGTAAGGTTCTACAGAAAACGTATGAGAGGAGCCATGTATAAAACTTTTGTACGTCAACGTTACCACTTTATTACTCTTCATCGCCTCTATGATGTCTGTCAAGTAGTTACGGTTAGATGGTATTTCTTCAACAAGAATTCTGTCTTTCAACTGAATGCTTTGCGACAAGGTATTTGCTGTAGAATACGTATCCAGTAGCCAACGGACCAGCCCACCTTCACTCAAACATTCAGGGTTGGAGATGTAATAGCGATAACCACCTTTTAACCGGCATTCAATGTTCACGCCGAGTATCATCAGAATGTTTCCTTTCCACCGGTCGAAGGTTTGCCGTGGCAAAGGCTCTCCATTGCTGATGTTCTCGTCATGTATCCACTTGTCGTTGAGTTCTTTCAGCGACAACCCTCTATCTCCTTTGTTATAGAGTGTTCTTACTATCCAAATATATTTCTCCAATGCAGTCATATTTTGAATCTTTTTATATGGAAAACGTTCTATACTCTTCAATATTGTTTGAAGTCATTTCTTTATTCGTAATAAGCCACATCTATTCTTATTTCTTTACCAAGAGTATTGTCAAGTCTGGGACAAAATATTTTAGGAAGCAGATCCACAAAAAAATCTCCTGGCGCATAATCGTATGATAATGCCTTATAAGGTATGGTGCAATTTCGTCAAACGAAAGCGAGTCTAGTAATTTTTTTAATGTCATAATACAATTATTTTTTATTTCGGCTGCAAAATTACGGCTAAGGTGTCTCAATTCGTGTAACACGTTTGCTAAAAGTTCTATTTTTTAAATTGTTTTTCAATCCTTGATCTCTTAGAAAACTTTGTTGTGTACTTTTTTTATTGGTTTCAATTTAGACTCTTAGCTAAATTGAAGCAGAAAGTACGTTATACACCCAAATTACAAAGTATCAATTGTTGTCACTATTTAGGCAAATTATCTTCTACACAAATGAGCGAATTCGAAGCAAATTATCCAGATTAAGACAAGGATTTTGGAGAAATTCCCCATACTTTTCCCCGTAGCCCCCTTGTTTCTTCCCTGATTTCAGAAAAGTAGCGGGAAGGTGGCGGGGAAAATTTGGAATCGGCGAAGGGAAGTATTAACTTTGCCATCGAAAACGAAAGAGCGGCGAAATGCTGAGCCATGAATGAGCTGAAACTCTTCACTCTTCACCTGAAGCCCGGAAATGCCCATAAACAGAGGGGTTTCGAGAGGTGAAGAGTCAGAGACAACTCTTCACCCACTCTTCACCACTCTTCACCTTATTATATATAAGGACAAAAAGGATGATTATTATTAATCTTAAAATTTACACATAATGGAAAATTTAAAAACCTTATCGTCATCAGATAAGATGACAAACGAAATTTCTGCACTCTCTCTTGTTGAGAGTTTTCTCGATGAGTATTATCTCTTCCGTAGAAATGTGCTAAGTGGTAAAACCGAGTATTTCACTCTCTCAAAGAATGAGGACGAAGCCGAGGAGGCCGTAGAAGAGGAACCGGAAACCGGTGGGGAAGAGGAGGAATCTTCTGACTCAACCTGGAAGGTGCTGACTCCGGAGGCTTTCAATTCTATCGTCCGTCACGCCAAACGGTTGGGTGTGGGAGGCAAGAAGTCGCCCCGACAGGATATTGAGGAGTTCGTACGTTCTGAAGAGGTTCCGGAGTTTGACCCTATCAGGGAATATCTCGAGAACCTGCCGGAATGGGATGGTAAGAACCATGTGGCTGAACTCTTTGGCAGGATTCCGGGGCTTACAAGTGAACAGTTGGGATGGTGCGCCACCTGGCTCCGTTCGGCTGTCGCCCACTGGTTGCAGATGGATATGTTTCATGGCAACGAAACCACTCCTGTGCTTATCGGCAAGCAGGGTTGCGGCAAGAGTACCTTCGCCTATCGCCTGCTGCCGGATCATCTGCGCCAGTATTTCCTCGACCACATCAACTTTGCCAATAAGTTTGACTCCGAGATGGCGCTCACTCATAATCTCTATGTCAACATAGATGAGTTTGCGAATATGGGACCATCGCAGCAGGGCAAGCTGAAGCAGATGCTTTCGAAGGTGAAGGTGAACGGGCGCCCTATCTTCGGCAAGTGTCAGGATGACCGTCCGCGTTATGCTTCCTTCCTGGCAACTACCAATGATGAGCATCCGCTCTGCGACCCTACGGGTAGCCGCCGCTTCGTCTGTCTGCACATTCCGGCAGGTGAATATATCGACAATGGTTCACCCATCATTTATGACCAGCTCTATGCACAAGTTATGTATGAGCTTTGCCATAAGAAGACGCCTTACTGGTTTACCAATGCCGAGGTGGACCGTATTCAGAAGTGCAATCTTCCTTTCTTCAAGGTAGATGATTTTGAATCGATGCTGAAGAGTTGCTTCCGTGTTCCTGAAGATAATGAAACGGGCGAATGGCTCATCTGTTCGGATGTTTTCGAGGTTCTGCACGAAAGATTTCCGATGCTGATCAGTAATCTGAGTACCAAGATTCGCATCGGCCAGTCGCTCAAACTCCTGGGGTGCAAGATGAAGCATACCAAGAAGGGTCAGGCCTATCTGCTTGTAAGAATCTGAATATATAGCTAAGCGGCAGATGGGTGAAGAGTGGTGAAGAGTGGGTGAAGAGTGAGAAACAACTCTTCACCCCTCGAATCCCCTCTGTTTATCGGCATTTCCGAGGGATAGGTGAAGAGTGAAGAGTTTTTCGCAGTTCCTTTCTTAAAATTCTTTCTCAGGCTTTTCCGATAGCTGTCTGACTAGAACAGCCCACTGTTCTCATAGCGGCTAGTTGGCTGTCTGTGGTTCGCCAGTTGGCTGTTTGCCGATAACAGTTCCTCAATCTTTCGAAGAAAAAATTATTTATCCAACTTAAAAAATAAAGAACATGAACAATATTTCAATCCATTCCATTGATACGGTATGTCTCAAGGAGGCGTGCCCGGTACATCATCTTTGTGCTCGTTTTGAGCGTTATCAGAAGTTGCGTAAGTCGGAGAAGGTATTCAGTATTCTGAACCCGGACCATATAGCCTGCAACGAGCAGGGCTGCGCCTATCGTCTTCAGAAGAAGATTATACGCATGGCACGCGGATTCCGCCGCATGTTCGGCACGATACCTTCTGCCAATACGCCTCATTTCTGGCACTTTTCGCCCTATATCAGCGAAAGCACCTATTGCAAGGCGAAGCGCGGCGCCATCCTCATCGCACCCGATATGCAGCAGAAATTACTGCGTCTCTTCGAGCAGAATGGCGCCGATATCAGCATCGGTTTTGATGAATATGTAGAGCAGGAGGGCTATGAAGAAGTAGATACCGCAAACTGTAAAAAAATATAATTTTTGCCATCTTTTAGCGGTAATGAAACAGATTTTTATTATTTTTGTTTCCTGAATTTTACAACTAAACAATAAGAAATAGATTATGCGTGTTATTATCGAAAAAGATTATGAGAAGCTGTCAAAGTGGGCAGCTGATCATGTAGTTGAAACAATTAACAGATTTCAACCAACTGCTGAACGTCCTTTTGTTCTGGGTTTGCCAACCGGTTCTTCACCTCAGGGCATGTATGCCAACCTGGTAAAGGCGGTAAAAGAAGGCAAGGTTTCGTTCAAGCATGTCATCACCTTCAATATGGATGAATATGTAGGTTTGCCGGAATCTCATCCTGAGAGCTATCACTCTTTCATGGCTGCCAATCTCTTCAATCATATCGACTGCCCTAAGGAGAATATTCATATTCTGAACGGTAATGCCGAGAATCTGGAAGAGGAGTGCCGTCATTATGAGCAGATGATAGAAGAAGCGGGTGGCATCGACCTCTTTATCGGTGGTATCGGTCCTGATGGCCATATCGCTTTCAACGAGCCATTCTCTTCTCTAACCTCCCGCACCCGAGTAAAGACGCTCACTACAGATACAAAGATTGCCAACTCCCGTTTCTTCGATAATGATCCTGAGAAGGTACCTAGTCTGGCTCTGACCGTAGGTGTGGGTACCGTGATGGCTGCCCGAGAGGTAATGATTCTCTGCAACGGTCATAACAAGGCCCGCGCCCTCCAGGCTGCCATCGAAGGTCCTGTTACCCAGGCTTGGACCATCAGCGCTCTGCAGCAGCACCAGCATGGCATCATCGTTTGTGATGAGATTGCCTGCGATGAACTGAAGGTGGGTACTTACCGCTACTTCAAGGATATCGAAAGAGATAATCTCTAGCATATAGCTAGGGACGATTTCGTGGAAAATAAAAATAGCGGCATTTCTCTATCTCAAGGAAATGCCGCTTTTAATATGGAAATATGAAGTATTACAATTTAGCAACAATTTGTTCAGGGGTGAGCTCATTATCGGTTGCCATCTTCTGGTAGTCGTAGCGATCGTAGAGTCCCTTCTTGATGCAGAAGCAGAGGGTCTTCATGTCGCTGTCACCATAGAAACGGGCTAACTTCTCGCCGAATCCACCTTCCAAGGCACCATCCTCAAGGGTGATCACCTTCTCGTGGTCAGCCTTCAAGCCTTCGAGCATCTCCTCGTCGAGACCTGTGATGTAGCGAGGGTTGATGAGGGTTGTCATCTTCTTGTACAAGTATGCTATGAAGTTGTCTTCATATCCCTTGGTCAAAGAAACACCTCGAAGTCCATGGAGTGCATGGTATAGTCTTCTTTATATCCCACGCTGTTGGATTCTATCTCCCGATAGTTGATGCCCATGAGGGAGCTAGAGCAAATCACATCATATCTTTCATCAATCTTGAACGCCTTTAGGGAGATGGCGCAAGCCGGACAGTCTTGCATCTCATCGAAGAAAATGAGCGTGTTGCCTTGTTCTAGTTTGATGAAAGGGTCGATGAAGGTTAATGCTCTTGTAATGGAGTCTACATCATATCCTTCGTCGAAGATTGCCTTGTATTTTTGTTGTAGCACAAAGTTGATGGCAACTACATTTTTATAGTTGCTATTAGTAAATTGCATGATGGAGGCAGTCTTTCCTATTTGTCGTGCTCCCTTGACGATAAGAGGCATTCTGTTCTCATTTTCTCTCCATTTTTTGAGAAATTTATCTGTTTTTCTACGTAATAACTTCATAATCAGTTCGTTTTGGTTGCAAAGGTACAACTTTTTCACAAAATTTCAAGGAAATCTGATGAAAAAATCACAAAATTCCAAGGTATTTGTTGCTCTTTATCACATTTTCCTAAAATGGCTTTTGCTAATGGGATTTTTTTATTATCTTTGCAACCTGTATACATTTCCGTTTGGGATTACGCTTGATAAACAAAACTAATTTAGAGCATGAAACATAGATGGATATATCTCGTTCTGCTTTTGGTTGCCATTGTTTCTTGTACGGGTAATAAGAGATATGACAATTTGATGCAGCGAGCAGACAGCATTATGGATAGTAACGATGACTCGGCGAAAGTTGCCATCGAGTTATTGGACAAGGTGAAGCCCCAGTTGGATGACTTTACCAAAGGGCAGCGTATGCGTTATGAACTGCTCTATCATAAAGCTATGAACAAGGCTTGCATCACGTTCACATCTGATAGCGTGATGAAGGAGGTCGTGGATTATTATGACCATCATGGTTCGGCTAATGAGCGGATGCTAGCCAACTATGTGTTGGGCTGCGTGTATAGAGACATGCATGAGGCACCGATGGCATTGGAGTATTATAATAAAGCGACGGAGCGAGCCGATACCACTGCCGCAGATTGTGACTATGGCACGCTTTATAGAGTATACAGCCAGATGGGTTTTCTCTTTAGTAAGCAATATTTACCTTATCAAGAGTTGAATGCTTTTGATAAGGCGGAGAAGTATGCCTATTTGGCAAAGGACACCTTCAATGCTATCGTAAATTACCAAAATCAAGGAGAAGTCTATGATTTTTTAGGAAAAAAAGATTCGGCTATTGCTATAAATTTACAGGCAGCGAAGTTGTTTAAAAAACATGGCAACGATTATGCAGCAGCCATTGCTTTTGGATGTAATTACAAATATTATATTGAAAAGAAAGATTTTATTAATGCAAAGAAAGCTTTTGAGGCTTACAACTCTACAGGATATGAAGGCAATTCTAATTATGAAGATGCCAAAGCTTACGTGTTGTGTCTAAAAGGAACATACTATATGTTTACTGGTCAGTTAGATTCTGCTTGTTATATTTTACAGCAGAGTCTTAAGTTTTGCAAGTCATTTAGCAATAAAGCTGCAACAACAAAAGCATTGGCTCATTATTATGCAAAAGTTAACCAACCATCCTTGGCTATGAAGTATGCTTTGCAAAGTTCTGAGTATAATGACTCTGACTTGATAGAAGCTAGAAAAACTCAGTTACAGCAAGTTCAAGCCATGTACGATTATGGTAGAAATCAAGAAATAGCAAGAATGGCTGAGCAGAAAGCGAAACGAAGTACACAAATGAACTATATGATTGTTTTTGCTTGCGTCATTTTGTTCTTATTCCTTTCTTATATTTATAGAAAGCAGCTAGCTCTCAAGAAAAAGAGAATAGCAGCTTCAAAGCTGGTGTATGAGGACAGCTTGCTTAAACTTAAAAGGTTACAGGAAGAAAAAGCTCAACTTGTAGTAGAAAACGATAAAAAACTAACTCAAATTATAACAGAGAAAGAAAATGCAATCAGTAAATTAGAGGCTGAGATACATAATATACAAAACAAATACTCATTATCTTCGATGTCCGATACAGATTTAATTTTAAAAGATTCTTCCATTTACAAAAAAATTAAATGTATAGAAATGCATCCTAAGGAAGAAATGTATGAGGAGGATTGGAGGAAATTAGCTGATACGATAGAGGAAGTAATTCCTAACTTTATTCCAATGTTGAAGAATCAAGTCAGCTATAGAGATTATAGAATCTGCTTACTGATTAGACTTGGAATCTCTGCATCATTAATGGCAAGATTGTTAAATCTATCTGATGCAGCAATCTCAAAAAGCAGGAAAACGATGTTGAAAAAAATATGTGATAAGGAAGGTAAACCTAAGGAATTTGATGAATATGTTCTACATATCCAATAATTTTCGGCATGGTAAAATTTAGGTAAAATACTCACTAACTGCTTCTTTTAGAGAGTCTTTTGTGCATGGTAAAAAATAGGTAAAATTTAAATTGATAATTTTCTTGCGTATTCTATGGTAATTTTATATTTTTGCGGCAAAATTAAAAGCAAACAATAATTAAATTTGTTGAGATTATGAAGAGATTATTATCAAACCTAATTATTTATGGGGGGGGCATTACTTTTATGCCCTGCTCATTCTAGAGCCGAGCCTTATACATTATTGTATAGCTTGGTTCCTCCTGCTCAAGGTTTTTTCAAAGGTAGTCGAGCACCCAAGCAACCTTTGGTTGTGGATTTGGTGGGGCACACATTGACCTTGCCGCGTCAAGTAATAGGTTACACGCTCACACTTGAAAATGAGAAAGGGGAAGTCTATACCTATAATCTAATGGGTACAACTCTCCAACTTCCTCAAGATTTGAGTGGTGAGTACGAGATTACAATTTTCTATGGAAATTGTAAATATCAAGGGATAATTGAATTTAATTAAACATATAAACTTTTAAATGCAATGAAGAAAATTTTTGGATTTATATTGCTGTTGATTTCTGTAGTCATGAGTTCATGTGATACACAGACAAATGGCTTGTCAACTGAAAATATGAAGGTTAGTGACATGAATTTTGTTGGTAACCTACATAATGTGGCAATGACATATACTAAAGATAATTTTGATCTAATCGATTTTGGCGATACTCTGAGTAATATAGGCAAGGCAAAGAAAATTCTAGAATTTGATAAAAATGGGTTAAGCCAAAAGTATCCACAGTATAAGTCCTTAGAAAACTCTAACCAATATGCCCAATTTATGTTTGCAGAAAAATTCGGTAAATATTTATTATCCAATATAAAAAACTCTCGTGTAAATGAGTCAGACATTTTAGAGAGTCTTAGCGAGGGAAAGGATATAGAAACTTTAGATTTGGATAGTATGCCTAGTCTTGACCAATTTTTAACTCTTTATAAACAAGAAGGTGTATATTCTGAAAAGACATTATCTTTTATGGATAGAATTATTGCCCTTTTGAGAGCTAGCTTGGAAGGGATGGTTTCTGATGAGAATTTTATTAATGGTATAAATTCTATATCAGAGGAGTTTGATAAAGCTGGTTATGAAAAAGACTCAGTTGAAGGTGCGGCTATTGCTTCTATGTTATCCATAGCTAAATCATCCTATGAATGGTGGTATCAGAATCCTGATTATGCTGATTCTGAAAATCAAGGGAAACTCCCTCAAGTTGTTGCTATGGATCTAGGAGGAGCTTGTGCGGGAGTCATATTTCATGCTTTTCAGAATTGGAATAATAGATTGACTTGGGGAGGAGTTGGTCGTGCAGCTTTATGGGGAGCTATTGGTGGTTCAACCGGATTAGGTGGAAGAATCGGAAGATTATTTAGATAGATAATTATGTTAAAGTATATACTGGTTTCATTAACTGTAAATCTAGTTCTATCATGTTTATTTGTGGGGTTATTAAATCTCATAGGATTTTTGGATCGAGCTGATTTTCAAGAATGCTTTTCTATAATGTTTATAATAATGACAATTAGGAGTGGTTTTGATTATTATTTCAATAAAAAAAAAGAAGGATAGGTACAAAGCCTATCCTCCTTTATCTAATTACATATGCAAACTTATTTTGTAGTTGTGAACAAGAAACTCCTATTTTAATACAAAAAGATAAGACTATTATATTTTATGTTGTTGCAGACAATGATTTATATAACTCTTCTATAGAGTTTATGAAGCAATTTGAAGATTTTCCTGATGCGGAGAATGTTAATTTATTATTTGTTTGGGCTACACCTGATGAAATGAAACTATTTAGATTGGAGCAGGATGGATTGATATGCATAAAGGAGTATGGAAAAATCAATCCTCTCAATTCTGAAACAATGTCTTGTATCATATCAAATTTAAGGCATAGTTTCCCTTCAAAAGAAACTGGGCTAATTTTATGGTCTCATGCTTTAGGTTGGTTGCCAAATGATTTCCTTTCTTCTCGAAGTTTTGGGCTTGCTAATGGTAAAACAATGAGTATTCCACAGTTAGCGATGTCGTTGAAAGACAGTTTCAATTATATTATTTTTGATGCTTGCTATATGGCCAATATTGAAGTTGTGGCTTATTTTCAACAAAAGTGTCATTATTTGTTAGCTTCTCCTATAATTGTACCAACAGATGGTATAATTGATAGTGTTAGCACCAAAACTTTGGTTTCTAGTTTGCCATTAAAGGAGCGTTTAATAGAAGTAGGACGTCATTATCTTCATAAATATGAAGAGAGAGAATGTAAAAATCATATTTCTATTAGTCTTATTGATTTGAGCCAATATTCAAATGTAAGAAAGTTATGCAGAGAGATACCTCGTCTTGAAATTAATGAAACGAATTTATTTGTATATAAGTTTCGGTATATAGATATTTTCTTTGACTGGGTGACTTTAATGAAGAGTGCGAAAATTGATACATCACACATTAATGACTTTATTGTATTTCATGGCAATTCTGAACAGGAGGAAAGAGATTATGGCTTATCTGTCTTTGTGCCAACTTCGTCAAATGTTGATTACCAATATGCTTATAAGCAAACTGTTTGGAATACAGAAGTTAATTGGTTGGACAAGTTTAAGTGATAGCTATGTTGATGCTGATGTGATAAACCAAAGGGGCATCTTATTTTTATGCTCCCTTTGGCTTTTTCCGAAAAATTCTTCTATAATCTGCTGAATAGCTTAAAATGAGCGATTTATAAGTGTTCAACCTCAATAGAGGTAATGATTTGGCAATAGTCACAACTTCTGCAATATGCATATGTTTGCTTTGCCTAACAACTCTTTACAGTTGCAAAAATACAAAATAAAAATGAAACCACACTATGTTGGTGCAAAAAAACAATAGTCATAAAACAAAGATTAACTTCGCCTTATGACTATTGTTGTCCACATTAAACTTATTTATCATTTAATTGGTTCCGCATGCACATAGTATTCACTGTTTATAGGGTCTTCCCCGTCAGTTTTAAGTATCAGTACCATGCGAGAATGTTTTGTACGCCAATATGCTTTAATATCAGCATCTTCGGGTAGTGCCTTAAACGTTTTACACAGCGAAGCCTTTTCTGTTTCTTTTATAGTACTATGTGCTTCATAGTACTGGTCCATAATCTTCAACAGACCTTCTCTTTCACGTTCAAGCACGCCTAACATATATTCCTTGTCGTTTTTGTCTTTTGCTCCTTTCAGTACAATACGTAACTCTGCATACGGTTTTGTAATGTCTTCTTTGTAGGCAGTAGGTGGAGTTAGGATAAACTCACGGCTCTTGTCCAGCAAGCAATATTCTGTTAGTTCGGGGTTCTTGGAATTATACCTTACGTTATCCCAATCGTAACCAAAGAATCCATCATTCACCAAATAGAGCCTCTTTCGGGCTTGATAGACAATACGGCCATCTTTATAGCCATTGGCATAGACAATAGTATTGTCATGAGGCGTGAAGAAGTATGTGCTCCACCAATAGGAAGTATTCAAACAGTTTGTCTTACGTTCCATGATTCCAAAGCTATCTGGCATATCACGACAATCACTCGTCCAAGTAATTGAATCGTAGTAGTTGTAATAGGCATTATCTGAAGAGTTGAAACCATATTCATCGGTAAGCTCAAATGTTACAAGGCAGAAGGTCTGAAACACAGGGTCTGTGTTGTCTTTGTCGTCTTCTGCATAGTATGCCTTAATCTTAAACTTGCAGTTGTCGGGAACAGAACGGTCAATATCCGTATCATACGTGTAACTTTTCTTCATCATTTCCAAATCGGTTTCGGTCATGCGTTTATATACAATCATGCCATATATAGACTTGTAACCATTGCTGCCATCACTCGTCGCTCCCAATTTTTGTATGGTGTACATTAAGGTCTTGCCATTCGACTCGTCAAGCTTAAGAATCTGCATGTATCTGCTGTCTGTTGTCTGCTTGTTGCTGCCAAACAGTATGAAGCCTTTGTCCATGTCATAAGTCCATGATACACGACTGAAACAAAAGGCTGGCAAGGCATCACTATAAAAATAACTAAAAGCTTGCTGTGATGTCTCAAACCAAAAGTGTGTAGGGCTGCCACCAAATCTGTCTTTCCAAAATTCCTCCTTGCTCAACTTTCCGTTTTCCTGTACCTCATAAGTGGCAATACTCTCCCAACCATAGCCCTTGACCTTACTCTGTATTTCTTCTGCTGCTATTGGCTTTCTCCCTTTTAGCACACAGCACCCCTCATCATTAACAGTATAGGTTTGGTTGAATAGATTCATATCCAACTTACATTGCTCAACACTCAATTCCTCAGACTTATCGCAACTGCCAAATACAACAGTGCAAGCTACGATGAGTGCTATTAACCAAAACTTCTTAGTCATAATAATCCAAATTTAAAGATTTTACATATAGACAGATTACGGATTTTCAGTGTTTCAAATTCTGCTGTCCAAGATAACTGAGTGCAAAAATACAAAAGTATCAACGTAATAGTGCATTTTTTTATTTTTTATAACACTCAAAACATACTTTTGTGCAAATAAAGGAAGAATAAACTACACCTGACAAATCTATTTACATATTTCTATGCACTGCCTACAGTTGGTACACTCACTTTCTGCAACCGTTGGGAGCAAAATTTCTTCGCCCTCATGGTGGAGCGAGGCGTTTTGGGGTTCCCAAAACATAACCTCGCTCCCTCCTCTAAGAACAAAAGACGAG